>Ga0187782_10000006_pt1 | contig 137313 bp, 98 predicted proteins | sample 0715_SJ02_MP15_2_FD_132454 | JGI IMG/M metagenome (GOLD analysis project Ga0187782, IMG submission 132454) | Tropical peat soil microbial communities from peatlands in Department of Meta, Colombia - 0715_SJ02_MP15_20_MG | ecosystem: Environmental > Terrestrial > Soil > Wetlands > Peat | place... | reverse complement strand
TTTCGTGTACGATCCCGCCCCTTCGGGCGGGTAACGAATTGGCGCGTGGCGGCGTCAAAGAGGCGTGCTGCAGACCAGAAGTGACTCCATAGTAGCGAGGGCGATGTTGGGCTACCCATACTGTGTCAGAGCTGCACGACTCTTCGCCTGGATGCTTGCCTCGTTCTTCGCCCTTGGCGCGGCGGCATTTGCACAGCAAACGGCTGCTCCCGCGCAGCAGCAATCTGCTCCGCAACCTCTGCCTGTGCCTCCAAGCGACATAACCGAGACCGCAAATATTTCTGCGGAAGGCGTGGTGCGCACTGCCGATGGCTTCCCGATTCCTGGTGCGGCGCTGCGTCTTGTGAATGCTGACACACAGAAGGCGTGGGTTACCTGGACGGACGAAGCGGGCAAATTTGAGTTTCCCGCAATTCCTCCCGGCCACTACACGGCCACGGCGACGCAGTTGGGATTCGAGCAAGCGTCCACAGACGCGCAACTTTCCGGCACTGAAAAGCCGATCGAGTTGGTACTGCGCGTCGCGACTTTAGCGGAACTCTCGGGCGCAGCGGGCAGGCCCGGCGGGCGCAGATTCGGAGGGGGCCCTCCGGGCGGCGGCCAAGCCAGTCAGCCGAGTGCAGCGGGCGGCGCGGGAGGTAATGTGGCAGGCGGACGCGCCGGATTTGGCGGGGGGCGCGGCCAGCTACCGCCGGGAGTCTTGAACGCCGTACAGCAGGGAATGGCGACCACTGGTTTTGCGCAGACTGATGTGGGCGGAGAGGGCGGAGCGACCGCTCAAGGCCAGGAAGTTTCCGTGCCAGGAGGCGCTGGTCTGCAGCCCGGTGCGGGAATCTCGTCCGGTGGCGGTTCATCTTCTGACGCTTTTCTTTTGCAGGGCACGGTTGGCCAAGGGCTCTCATTCAACGCTCCCGGCGGAATGCCCGGTCCAGCCGGGCTAGGAGGCTTCGAACCGGGGGCAGGCCCGGGAATGCCCGGCGCGGGCTTTGGAGGTCCGGGAGGTGCCGGCGGCCCAGTCATGGTGGCTGGGGGGCCGGGCGGTGGGCCACCGGGCGGAGGTTTCGGCGGCCCGGGAGGGCTATTCGGCGGCGGGGGACGCGGTGGAGGCGGTGGAGGAGGCCAAGGGTTCCGCCTGTTCCGCCAAAACGTGAATCGCGTCCGGTTCAGCTTTTACGACAACTATCAGAACTCTGCATTCGACGCGAAGCCGTTCGCTATCACCGGACAGCCCGAGCCGAAGGTCGGCCATTACGACGAGCGCGTGGGAGGCAACATGGGCGGCCCACTGAAGATTCCACATATCTACAACGGAAGCGACCACACGTACTTCTTCGTCAACTATCAGCACGAGACGGTAACGAATCCGATCAACACTTACTCAATTGTGCCCACGCCGGATGAGCGCAACGGCTGCTTCGCTGCGGGCACCGTCTTTGAGCCGTTTACGACGACACCCTATACCGCGCAGGGCCCGTGCGCGGTTGGCGAGGTGCAGATTCCGATCAACAGCATCGCGCAGAACCTTCTCAAGTACTTTCCATTGCCCACGCCGAATCTCCAGACCACTTCAGGTCAGAACTATTTGCTGCAAGGCACGACGCCGCAGAACACCGACATCGTCAACACCAACGTGCTGCATACGATCAACGCAAAATGGAACGTGAACGCTGGCTACAACTTCAATTCCCAGCGCGCCACGACGATCAGCAATTTCGCAGGCATCGGCGGAAATAGCTCGACGCGCAGCCAGAGCGTGACGCTGGGCCTTTCGCACAATTGGTCATCGCATGTGGTTGAAAGCGAGCAACTCGTTTGGAGCCGCAACCGCGCTAAGACGCTGAGCGACAATTCTTTCACGACTAACATCACCGGGGGGCTGGGTATCAGCGGCGCATCCACGTCTCCGATCGATTTCGGGATTCCGGCGATCAGCTTCACGGATTTCTCGGGCCTGAGCGATCCGATTCCATCGCTCGTGCGCAATCAGACGCTGCGATTTTCCGACAGCCTCTCCTGGACTCACGCCTCGCACACCATGCGCTTCGGCGGTGAAGTCCGACGCTCGCAGTACAACACGGACACCAACCCGATTCCCCGCGGAAACTTCATCTTCACCGGCCTCGCGACCGGCAACGATTTCGCTGATTTTCTCATCGGCCTGCCGCAAACCACGAGCGTGCAGTACGGCAACCCGAACACTTACTTCCGCAGCTGGGGCTTCGCGGCATACGCGCAAGACGACTGGCGCGTCAACAAGACGTTTACATTTCAATACGGCATTCGCTACGATGCGCTCACCCCACCGGTCGAGCTTTACAACAACGTGGTGAATCTCGATATCACGAACCTTGCCAGCGTGTTTCAGGTCGGCCGAGTCGAAGGCCTTCCGTCCGACAGCCTGCCCCGCGCGCTGATTCATGGCCACTACAACAATTGGGAGCCACGCATTGGGATCGCCTGGCAGCCGAAATTCGTGAAGCCGAAGACCGTGATTCGCGCCGGATATTCGATCTTCTACAACGAATCGATTTACGCCACGCTCGTGAAGGAGCTTGCGTACCAGCCTCCGGTGGACGTGACGCAAACGCTGGTGTCAACCTCCGCAGCGCCGCTCACGCTCGCGACCGGCCTGCTGCCGCAGACGAGCACGATCCCGATATTGAACACGCAGGCCGTCGATCCGTTTTACAAGCCAGGCTACGCGCAGGTCTGGAACCTGGGCACAGAGACTTCGTTTTCGCAGAACTGGATCCTCGATCTGACTTACACGGGAACGAAAGGAACCGATCTCGATGTACTGCGCGCGCCGAATCGCGCTCCGCTGGGCACGCCGCAGAGCGCCATACAGCAATCCCGCATCGATCCCAATGCGACGGGCTTCACGTTCGACCAATCCGGCGCGAATTCCATCTACAACGCGCTGCAAGTGCGCGTGGTGCACCGCTTCACGCGCGGTTTTCAGCTGCAAGGCATCTACACATATGGGAAATCGCTCGACGATGCCAGTTCGATCGGCGGCGGCGCATCCACCGTCGAGCAGCAGGACGGCAATTTGCACGCAGAGTACGGCTTATCGACCTTCGACATACGCCAGCAGTTTCGCGCCGTCTCGATGTGGGAGTTGCCGTTTGGCCAAAGGCACCACCTGTGGAATCACGGTTGGAAGGAACGCGTATTCAGCGATTGGCGGCTGCAAAATACCCTGACGTGGCAGACGGGAACGCCCTTCACAGTGCTGTTGGGCGGCGTGGCGTCTGACAATGGCACGGGGGCGAATTTTTCACTACGTCCCGACATGACCGGGAATCCGAACCTGGGCATTTGCGGGGGCTCGCGGACAGCGTTTTTCAATACGCAGGTTTTCACGTTGCCGACGAATGCGAGCGACAATCTCACTTACGGAAACGAGCCGCGCGGAGCCGTCGAAGGGCCGTGCATGTTCAATTGGAACGCATCGCTTGCGAAAACGATCCGGTTCGGGCCGGATCGGCGCCGCACGGCGAATTTCAGCTGGCAGGTGCAAAATCTTACGAATACTCCAAATTTCACAGGCATTGGGACCGTTTTGCCGTGCTTCACGACGACGGGGACTGGAACGGGCGCGGGAACTGCGGCGGGCATCGTGTGCGGCGCGAGCGGCGTCAGCGGGTCCACGCGATCGTTCTTTGGCCGTGTAACGAGCGCGGGCCAGATGCGCACCATGGCGCTGATGGTGCGTGTCAATTTCTAGCGATGGCGATGCTATTGAAGCCGGCGAAGGGTTGCATTCGGCGGTTCGGAGATCGAGACTGATAGCGTGAGTATGGCAATGAAAAATCCGACGCAAACGGGCGAGGCCAGCGCCTGGCGGATCGTGCTCGCCGCAGCGCTGAGCGCGAATCTGATTCTCGCTCCCGTTACGACGACGGCGCAGCAGCAGCCCGGGCCTCCGCCCCCGCCTCCACCCCCGTCGTCCGTGCTTCGCACAGAAGCCAACGCCGTGCGCATCGACGTGGAAGTGACGGACTCCTCCGGCAAACCGATCAAAGGACTGCGCGCCGAGCAGTTTGAAGTGACCGATGACGGCAAGGCCCAGAAGATCACGACTTTTTCCTACTCGGACATCGAGAAACTCGAAACGGCGGGGCCGGAGAATGCAGTTCCGGTGGTCGTTGCAGTCGACAATTCCGGACCAAGGGCCGTGCCGACCGACGAAATCTCGGGCCGGACTCACGACCGCCGCCTAGTCGCTTTGTTCTTCGATATGACGTCGATGGAGACGGACGACATCATCCGAGCGCACGATGCGGCGCAGAAATTCCTGAAGCAGCAGGTGACGCCGGCGGATCTCGTTGCCGTGATCGTGTTCAGCACGCGGCTGGCCGTGCTGGCAGACTTCACGAACGACCGCGCAAGACTCGAAAAGGCGATCGCGCAGATCGAGCCGGGCGCGGCTTCGCAACTGGCAAGCCCGCTTTACGCGGCGGCGCAAAACGGCGAATACGATGTGCAGCAGGATACTGGAGACGCCTACACGCCCGATTCAACCGAATTCAACGTCTTCAACACCGACCAGAAGCTGGAAGCCATCGAAGGCATCTCGAATGTGCTCGCGGGAATTCCGGGAAGGAAGGCGCTCGTCGAATTCACGGGCGGAATCACGCAGACGGGCGAGGAAAATCGCGCGGAATTGCGCGCGGCGACCGACGCGGCGAATCGCGCCAACGTTTCGATCTATTCGATCGACGCGCGCGGGATGTTCGCCACGCCGCCGGGCGGCGACGCTACCACGGCCGCTGCGACGGGCACCTCGATGTTCAGCGGAGCCGCAGTCTATCACCAGACCGACCAGCGCGAAGACACGCGCGATACACTGGCGACCCTCGCGACGGATACAGGGGGGCGCGCCTTTTTCGATCTTGGCGATTTGAGCGATGCGTTTCCGCAAATCCAGCAGGAAAACAGCGGCTACTACCTCCTGGGCTACGATCTGCCGAACGCGAAGAAGGATGGAAGCTGGCATGCGGTGCGCGTGAAAGTGAACGCACCCGGAGCGCACGTCCGCTATCGCGACGGATACTTCGCGCCGCGCGATTTTCAGCACCTCCAAAAGGAGGACCGCGACCAGCAACTGGCGGATGCGATGCGTTCGGAGAGGCCCGAAGTCGATCTGCCGATCGCGGTCGAGACGGCGATGTTTCGCGTGAGCGACCAGCAGGTGTACGTGCCGATCTCGGCGAAGCTTTCGTCGGGCGCGCTCGATTGGGCGCAGAAGCACGGCCGGCGCGAGGCGGAGTTCGATTTCGCCGCCGAAGTGCGAACGGTGCCTGCCGGGCAGGCGGCGGCTTCGCTGCGCGATACGATCACGGTGCATCTGGACGAGCAGCGCTTCGCGCAAGTGAACCGCAGCAGCCTCGTATACCAGGGCGGCGTGCTGCTTTCGCCGGGAAGGTACCGGCTCAAATTCGTGGCGCGCGAGAACGAGTCGGGGAAGATCGGGACGTTCGAGCAACCGCTAGTCGTCCCGCAGCGTCCGGCGGAACGGATGACGCTCAGCTCCGTGCTGCTTTCGAGCCAGCTCATGCCGGTCGAACGATCGTCCGAGGTGGAGACCAAAGGTGAGGGAATGCGCGCGCGGCTGGCCGCGTCCCCTCTGGAAATGGCGGGCGAAAAGATCGTTCCGAGCGTGACCCGATTCTTCAATCAGGGGCAAACGCTGTATGTTTTCTTTCAGGCCTACTATCCCGAGAAAGACAAGACCGAAACCCTCGACACCAGCGCACTGCGTGGCGGGCTGATCTTTTTCCGCAGCGGAGTGCAGGTGAACGCGACGCCGTTGCTTGCGCCGACCGAAATCGATGCGAAGTCGCGCACGGCGTCGTTTCGGATCAGCCTGCCGCTGGCAAAGCTGCCGCCGGGACACTACACGGTGCAAGCCGTGGTGATCGCGGCGGGGACGCAGCAATCGGCATTCGGGCGCGCCTATCTCGCGCTCGAGAAGGCCCCGCCCGCGCCGGGTGCGAGCGATCCGGCGAAGACTCCTTCGCCCTGACGAACCCCACGCCAGAAATGGCAACGGCCCCGATCGCTCGGAGCCGTTGTAATAGGCCCGTACTTGGTGTGACCCTGCCGCCTCATTTTTCCTTCTTGTTCTCCTCTTTCCCTTTTCCGGCAGGAGGTGCTGCGTGGTGTTCCTCTTGCTTGGGAGGCTGCGCCTGCTTCTGATTCAGCGGCGGATGGACGTCATACATTTCTTCGTTCGCCTTCGGCGGAGGAGTGAACTTCATGTTGGGACGCTCGTTGTATTGCCCCTGCGTCTGTTGCTGTTGCTGCTGCAGCTGCTGCTGCATCTGCGGTTGCGACGGAGCATTGCCGCCCTTGCCACCGGCTGCTTGCGGTGCGCTTGTACCGGGCGAAGGCTGGAACGGACGGTAACCATCGCGCGAGGGCTGCTGAACACTACCTTGCTGCTGGGCTCCACCCTGAGGCGGCACGTTCTGTGGTTGCGCGCTCTGGGGCCGGCTGAATTCGCGGCTCTCGTTCGTGTAGACAGGAGCCGGCCGCGAAACAGCAGGGCTCAGCCGGGCTACGACGGGACGCTGCTCAAATGGAGTCGCGGGCTTCGCCATCGCGGGCCGTGCGGTGGAAGAAACGTAGCTCGATCGCGTAGGCGCAATCGGCGCGGATTCGATCGGTCGAACGTTTTGGATTTGCTGCGCCGTGACGCGGACGGCTGCGGCGGAGACGGGCCGGGCGTTCACGAACGTCTCGCGCGAGACAGCGGTGACGGCCGCTTCGTTTCTGGCGTAGGTGTAGTTGTTGATGACCGTCGTGTTGCGATTGATGACGACTTTGTTGTAAACATTGGTGACTTGCGTGACGTTCACAACTCGCGTGTTGGTGATGTTGACGTTCTGCACGTAGCGGGGGCTGCAGCGATAGCCGGGAACATACACGTCACGCGGCCCAAGAGGGAACCACGCGACGCCCGAGAATCCTCCCCCGAAGGACACGGACAGACTGAAGCCGCCTCCGCCAACGAAGGCCACTAGCGCGGGCGCGTACACTGGGCGCACGACGACCGGTCCCGGCACCCAGCCCCAGTAGCCGCCGACGAAAGCCCAGCGGCCGTAATGAAATGGTGCGAAGCCCCACGGCTCTTCGTCAACCCAAGTCCAGCCCCAGGGCGCGACATAGACCCAATGGCCGAAATGATAGGGCGCCCAGCCAACGGCGACGCCACGAGGCACCCAGATCGCGCCATAGTCGGGATCGGTACGCCAGTCGCCGTAATCGTCGAGATCGTAGTAGCCATCGACGTCGCGGGAAACGTACTTGGCAGAGACCGCCTGATTTTCGCGGTCGTCTCGCGACTGGCACCAGTCCTCGAAATCATCAAAGCCGGGTGCCGAGGATGCATCGTAGGAAAGCGTCTCGGTACCCTGAAAGACATACTGCTGGCCGCTGCGCAGAGCCCACGAATCACCTCCGCCGGTCACTTCGCCTTCGCCCTCGCGCACGACGATGGCACTGGACGCGCCATTGGGATCAGTCTCAATCCGGTATTCGCCGCTGTGCGTCAGGGTGAAGGACAGGTTCGGAGTGTCGATCTCGAACGCCTCGCCGGGATTCAGGTGTCGCAAGTGGACTTCGATGGTGCCCTGCGCGAGCTGAAGCTGAATGGTGCGGTCGTCAAGCGTCAGAAAGGAGATGCCGGTTTCACTGGCCATGCGAATCGCGGTGCTGCCGATATGGAATTCGCCGCGAGAGTCTCGATCGACCCAGAGATTGTCGCCCGTGGTGAGCGGACGGTTCGGGTCGGCCTGAACCCAGTTTTGGTCGCCAGAGACTTGATAGGAAACCGAACCTTGGATGTAGTTCAGGCGAGCGACGCGCCCCGGCGGGTCTTCATCCTGCGCCGCAGTGGATTTGGGAAAGGTTACGAGTAGTGCCGCGAAAAAGAGCGTGAGCGCGAAAAGCCAACCGAACTTCCTCATGATCGTACCTCCCGTCGAGTACCTCATTCATGACAGCGTAGCGATTCGACCTGCCGTCAGAATCGAGACATCCTGCCCCACCTGCCGACAAGAAACACCGTAGCACCGAATCGGTTTCTCCGCACGCGCCACCACTGGTCCTGACTTCGAACTGGTTTTTTTGCATGCCGCCGGCCCGATGAATCAGGGCCGTGGGTCGTTAGATCCCGTCAAATATCACCGAGAACGAGAACGGCCGCCACTGGAGTGCCCGCCACCGCCTCGAGAACCGCCGCCACTGTGTCCGCCACCGCTCTTGCCACCGCGCGGAGCGCTATAACTCGGACGCGGTGCGCTGTAGCTCGGGCGAGGAGCGTTGTAGCTTGGCCGCGGAGCATTGTTGTAGCCGCCCGAACCCCCGCGCGGCGTCACGATCGGCTGCCTCATATTAAGGGGAGGACGCGAGTATGAAGATGAATTCGAGGAGCCGTATCGTGACGACGACGTGGGTGGCTGGAATCCTCGCGATTGCGTCTCGCTCTGCTGCGAGTAGCCGCGACCATAGTCCTGAGGCTGAGACTGCCGCGCAGGCGGAGTGAAACGCTGCCACGAATCGCGATTGGCGTTTTGGCCTCCCTCGGGCCCGTTGGAAACAGACCCCTGGGAGGAAGACCGCGGCGATTGAGCGTTGGATGGCGGCGTAAACGTGCTCCATCCGGGCCGGCTCGATTGAATCGCGGATTGGCCGTTCGGGCGCGAAGAGTTCAATTGCTCGGACTGCCCGCGATTGAACGAGCCGTTCTGATTTGCGTTGAATCCCGATTGCACGCGGGCAGTGTTGTTCGGAGAGCCGGACGAACGGCTGTTCTGCGCGCTCGTTGCGGAATTGCCCCGTGCCGGACTGCTGAAGAAATGCTGCGACGCCGAAGGAGCGTTTCGGAACGAGGAGGCGTTTGCAGCGCGCCCAGTCGGGCTATAGCTTTCGCGCGAGGGCGAAATCGGCATCTTGCCGCTCACCATGCTGGCCTGGCGGAAAGCGGATTCGCTCATCGGCTGCTGACGCCCGGACACGCCCTCGCGTCCAAAGCGGTTGCTATCCATCGAGACCAATCCGCCGCGAACGCGGTCGTTGCGCAATGCCTCGTTCACATTCGAAAACGAATGCTCACCGCGCGGACCGAGCGGTCCAAAACCGTTGTGATAGTTGTTGACGATCGTGGTGTTGTGAATGTTGTTCACGTTGAACGTGTTGAAGTGGCCGCCCCAGCGTCCCCACCACGGGTGATACCAGTCACCCGGGCCGCATGGCAGCCAGCCGATGTGACCAAAGCCCCAGCCAAAGCCGAATCCGATTCCGAAGCCCCAGCCCCCTCCGCCCCAGCCGAAGAAGCTGACGTACGCCGGCGCCCAGACCGGATAGTAGCCCGGATACGCGACGACAGGCCCCGGCCACCAGACCCAGTTGCCGCCCCAAACGAACCAGCGGCCATAGTGATAGGGTGCCCAGCCCCACGGCTCATAGGAGACCCACGTCCAGCCGTAGTATGGCTCCCAGACCCAGCGGCCGGAGCTATAAGGCGCCCAGCCCGGGCCTTGGTACGGAGTCCAGACCTGGCCGTAGTCGGGAACCTCGGACCAGGCGCCGTAGGTATCGAGATCTTCCGAGCCGGTGTAGTAGCGGTCGGTCTTGCGCCAGCTTCCGGCGTTGCTGATCCGGTGATCGCGTTCGTCGTTCCAAGTGTCCCAAGAATCGCTCGGCGGCGCCGATGCGATCTTGTATTCGGGGTTGTCCGTGCCGCGGATCGTGATCATCTGGCCGCGCTCGACCTGCGCGCTGCCCTGCGGCTCGGTGACTTCCGCCGAACCTTCGCGGACGACGACCTCGGTATCGCCATCGGGACTCACGCGAATTCGAAATTCGCCCGGGCCGCTAGGATGAATCGACGCATTCGGCGTATCGATTTCTACAGTGGCTTCAGCGCCGCTCAAAACGGAGTACGTGACGAGCCCCTGTCCAATTTGCACCTGGACGTTTTGGCGCGATAGGTTGGCAACCTTCGCCGTGGCGCCTTCGGAAAGGCGCAGCACGTTGGCAGAGTCGAGCTGAATTTCGGCGCGGCCGCCCTGGCCCGTCGAGACGCGGTCGCCAACGGCGATCGGAGTGTTGACCGTGGCGGCGACCCATTCGCTGTTGTCGCCGCGCTGTGAGGAAACGTTGCCTTCGGCATAGCTAAGCCTGGCCACGCCCGGCTGCTGGTCATTGGGCTGCGATTGGGAATCCTGGTCTGGCCCGGGCGCTTGAGCCGGAGGAGCGTAAGAATCCGAGGACGTTTGATCTTGCGCGTTGATCGGTAGCGCGCCGAGGAACATTGTGATGAATCCTGCGACTGCCAGAAACTTTTTCATATCGCACCTTCCGGCGGACCACCGCCGGACTAATCGCTCCGTCTTTGATAATGCAGGGCCGTTGCCAAAGCCTTTGCGCACGTGCTTGCATCTCATAAATGCCGGCGGATCAGAAGCTTAGGGAGATGACGCTGGGGGCCGGCGGTCCGAGCGACTCCTTCGAATCTGGTGGTTTTCAAGCGCAGCTGGTGGTTTTCAACCACGGCATGTTTCGGGTTAGGGGCGCGTTACCTATAGGCGGCTTGACAATTCGCCGCGATCTGGCGGGACGTCTCCGAACCGGCTTTTTTCGCAACCGACTGCTTGTCCGACAGGCCCGTTAATCAGAATTTACAGGACAAGTCGAGGTCGTGAGATTACGCATGCGTCATTGAAACGCGCGGACACACCTCGAACATGCGATAGTAGTGTCTAGTATGTTGGCGGATGCGATGACGATTCTTCCCCTGAAAAGACGCATCATTCTGCAGCGGCTAGCTGCTTTGTTGCTTGGGCTTTTGGCCGTGCGCTGCGCTCCGACCTTCGGCCAGAAAAAAGCCGAGCGCTTTTGGCTCGCTGGACGTTATGACGGAAATCGTGTTGTCATCTACTTCGATGCCGTCAAGTTTGAGGGAACGATGCATTCCAATGCACGCAAGATTGCTCCCCCAGTAGCGGACGCATTCTTTGAACCTGTGCAGCTTTCCGCCAGCTATCTTGCCCGTTTTCAGAACACGCCTGAGGCGGAGCGCTTTGCGATAGGTGACCGATATGACGTATTGCTGGGTAACGGTCTGACCGCCACGATTAAGCTTACTACCCTGGTAGGCTGCGAAACTGACGAGGGAGTCGGTAACGATTCGTTTATCGGAGCCCTCGGCACAATCGAAGACGAGAACCTTTGGGGCTTGTTCACAAGAAACTACTACGCCGTGCGACGCCATCAAGAAGCCCAACCCCCTGGCTCTGTCAAATATGCCGTCCTATTGGACGAGCCAGCTCGGTTCGACGTTGAAGCCCGCCTCGCCGAATTGCTCACTGCAAAAATGAAAACAGAAGCTACCGACGCGGAGCGAAAAACAATCGGTAATGTTTCACCTGCCTTGAAGGTGCAACCGTTTCAAGTGGCGGACGGCAGTTTGCGCTACTACGCCCGAGCCGAATGGGACGCTAGCAGTGACGCAACCGGAATGTCGAGTTACCTGCTAGCAGCTTGGGTTGCACCACTGCCAGAGCTTCGCGTTTTGTCCGTAGAGAAACGCACCTCCCCATATGGAGGCATAGGAGACGGGCTTCCCGATTTGCTCAATGTGATCGACTTGGGAAATGGCAAGGCGGGAGTCATCCTCGATGTTCGGGGAGAGGACAGCACAGAACTCATCTTGGCGGAATATCAAGACGGTCTCAACGTGCGAGAAATGCGCGTGATTCAATCCATCGGGGCAGGCGAATAGCAGATCTGCCGATTCCGCCCGATTAGTCAGATTGCCGGACAAGTAGGCTGCAAGTGGCCTCTACGAATAGCCCCTACATCATCAACATCGTTGAACAACGGGGAGGGGTGCCCCCGAAACGAGGGCCGTTCTTCCAAACCTACGATTCGGCGTCGGAGGGATCGGCAACGCCCATTTGTGAGAGGCGGTAGCGGAGGGCGTTCCGCGAAAGACCGAGGGCACGCGCTGCCTGGCTTTTGTTGCCACCCGCACGCTTGAGCGCCTCGCGGATGATTTCCTGTTCCCATTGGTCGAGGGTAATGCCCTCGGGCAAGACGGGTTCGTGGTCGGAGCTGCGGCGCGAACGCGGAGTATCGAACTGAATGTCGGGCGCGTCGAGCTTTTCACCGGAACACAGCGTCACGCTGCGCTGAAGAATGTTTTCAAGTTCCCGGACGTTTCCCGGCCAGTGGTAGTCCATTAGGAGACGGATCGCCTGCGGCGTGAGACCCTGCGCAGGCCTGCTGGATTCGCGCGCAAACTTCTTCAGGAAAAAATCAGCGAGCGCCGGAATGTCCTCCCGGTGCTCACGCAGAGGCGGAATATCGATAGCGACCACGTTAAGCCGGTAGTAGAGATCTTCGCGGAACGTGCCTTCCTCGAGCGCGGCGCGCAGATCGCGGTTGGTGGCGGCGATCAGGCGGACATCGACCTTGTGAGTCTTGGTCCCGCCGAGGCGCTCAAATTCGCGGTCCTGCAAGACACGCAAGAGCTTCACCTGGATCGGTGGCGGAACGTCGCCGATTTCGTCGAGGAAGAGCGTGCCTCTGTCGGCGAGCTCGAATTTGCCCGGCTTGCTCGCGACCGCGCCGGAAAATGCGCCCTTTTCGTAGCCGAAGAGTTCGCTTTCAAGCAGGTTTTCCGGAATCGCGGTGCTGTTGATCTTGAGAAACGGGCCGGAGGCGCGGTCGGAATGCTCGTGAATCGCGCGGGCGATCAGGTCTTTGCCCACGCCGCTTTCGCCGCCGATGAGAACCGTAGCGTTCGTCGGAGCGACGCGCTCGACAAGCGCGAGCACGGCCTGCATTTTCTGGCTCTCGGCGACGATGTTCTTGTATTCGTAGCGCTGGCCGAGCGCTTCACGCAGGGTGCGATTTTCCTCGCGCAACTCGCGCGCGGCGAGCTCCTTGCGAATTACGAGCACGAGTTCAGCGAGAGAGAACGGCTTCAAGACGTAATCGCTCGCGCCGGTTTTCATCGCATCGACAGCGGACTCCACTGTGCCGTAAGCCGTCATGATGACGACGGGGAGATTGGCGTCGATCCGCTTGATGGCTTGCAGGAACTCGAGACCGCTCATGCCCGGAAGCTTGAAGTCGGTGACGATGAGGTCGGCCGGCTCTTGCTGCAGCAGTTGCAGGCCGGTTTCAGCATCGGCGGCGGTGCGAGCGCGGAAGCCTTCGTCGGCGAGCTGCAGCTCGAGCAGCCGGCGCATTTTGGCCTCGTCCTCGACGATCAGAACCGATGGTTTCTCTTTTGGCACGTTGGCAGTCTATCTCGCCACGCCACTCTCGCGACCGACGGTTTGCTTCGTTGCGACCGCGCCTTCGGAGGTGTCTGGAAGAAACACATGAAAGCGAGCGCCCGGTCCCGGATGGTTTTCCAGCCGAATCGAGCCGCGATGGTCGTCCACGATCTTGGCGACGATCGCGAGCCCGAGTCCGACGCCGTCCTTTTTCGATGTGAAGAAGGGATTGAATATCTGCTCGCGCAAATCGGGCGGGACGCCCGGACCTGAGTCCTGGACGGTCACGCCGACGCCGCTGCGGCCATTGGCGGACTCCCGGGCGACAGACAGGCGCAGAACCCGGTCGGCTGCCGCACCGGGCGATTCCATCGCTTGATAGGCATTGTGAATCAGATTGACGAAGATGCGCTCGCAGAGCTGGGCATCGACGGGAACCTCGGGGAGATCGGCAGCGTAGCTGCGTTCGATTCGCACCGTCGGGTCCGGCGATTGCGCCGCCACGGTTTCGAGGGCATGATCGACGATCTCTTCGATTTTTTGCGGCTGCAAATCCAGGTGCGAGGGGCGCGCAAAATCCAGGAACCTCGCAACCAGCGCGTTGAGGCGGTTCACTTCCGACGAGATATAGCCAGCCAGCTCACTCGCGAGGGGCTGCGAATCCTTCAGCTTCTGCGCCAGCATTTCGGCGGAGCCCTTGATGACATTGAGGGGATTGCGGATTTCGTGCGCAAGCCCCGCCGACAGCTGGCCGAGCGCGGCGAGGCGTTCCGAGCGGCGCGCGTCCGCTTCGGCGCGCTGCAACTGGCGATTGGTTGCTTCGAGCGTTTCGGAAAGCGCCTGATAGCGCGCGACCTGGCGGCGGATCTCAACGGCGAAGCGGTTCACGAGCATCGCAGCGAGGAAAAAGAACAGAATTCGAATGGCCAGGAAATAGAGACCTTCGACGGTAACCTCGTAGTCCCAATGGGCCGGAATCAAATACGAGCAGTAGGCGAGCGCGGCGACGGTGGTCCATAGCAACGTGCCGATCGGGCCGAAATACATGGCCGCGGTAACGACCGGCAGGTAATAGATCGGATAGTAGCTGCTGTTGATGCCGATTTCGCCCGTGTGACCGAGCAGAAGGGTTGCGAGCCCTATCTTGATGATTACGCTATAAACGCGCCCGCGCGAGGGTTGCCATGCAATGAGACGGCCCTCGAGAAATTGAAACCCGCCGATGGCTAGAAGGATGAGCTGTTTGTGAATCTCGTTGATCGGAGGGAGGAGCGCCAGCACGAGAATGAAGATGAGCCAGACGACGTCGATCCAGTCGATAGGCGATCGTTTGCGGTCGAACATTTCTTGCGCTCGTCTCCTCGAGTGATGGCCCGGGGGGGCCTTACAATCAATCTAACACGAAGCCAAGGAGTTAGGTTTCAGGCAGGATCGCCGAATGCGATACGCATATAACTGACATTTCTCGAAGATCGAATCGATCAGAGCGAAGAGAGGAGTAGATCGGCTTCCTCGAACGCGACTGCGGCGGCGTACTCGAGCCTTTGGCGAGCGCGATCGAGCGCGCGCCCGATCAGAAGGACGGAAGGCGAATCCATGTGCGGCAATTCGTGGAGCGTGCCAAGGGTCGCAGTGCGATTCTGCTGTTCGGGAGTCGCGGCACGCGAGACGATTACCGCGGGGATATCTGCCGAGAGTCCCGCCGCGAGCAGCTCATCGCGCAGCGGTCGGAAATTGCTGCCCGGCATATAGACGACGAGAGTGGCGTCTTCGCGGGCAACTTCTTTCCAGTCAGTCTTGTCATACGGCGCGCTTCTTGTGGCTCGATGGCCGCTGACGATGATGACGCGGGAGCTCTTGCGGCGGTCGGTGAGCGAGAGGCCGAGCGCAGCCGCGGCTGCCGAGCCGGCGGTAATTCCAGGGACGACCTCAAAGGAAACTCCGGCTGTTTCCAACGCATCCACCTCTTCCGCCAGGCGGCCAAAGATGGCGGGATCGCCACCGTGAAGCCGGACGACATGCAAGCCCCGGCGCGCCGCTGCAATCATTCGGGAATTGATCTCGTCCTGTGTGATCCCCTTGGCGCCGCAGCGCTTCCCGACGTTGGCCACGTCAGCATGAGGGCTGGCCAGGGCGAGAATCGCGGGTGGGACGAGGTCGTCATGAAGAATTAGATCGGCCTGGCTGATCAGGCGATGGGCTTTGAGCGTCAGAAGCTCCGGATCGCCCGGCCCGGCGCCGACGAGACTCACCCGCTGCATTGGGTTTGCCATGATTCTTTAACCTGATTTCAATCTACCCGCACGGTCTCGGATGGTCAAGGCAGGCGCGAAATCTGCGCGCAGCGGCTGTATCCTGTATGGATTCCGCTGCGTCTAAGTTGTGTGAAGGACTAGCATCCGAGGGGCCTTATGTCGTCTTCGCAGTCATCGATTCCGGCCGGAGAAAAGGGACCGCGCCGCCATTACGCGGTCTGGATCGTAGCGGCTTTGTTGCTCGTTATCGGAATCGTGATCTATCGCGTCCGGTCGAGTTCGGCGGCCGCGTCGAAGAGCAAGGACGCGTATACGTCGGCCATCTCCGTTGGCGTGACCGAAGTCCGGAAGAGGGACGTGCCCTATTATCTAACTGGCCTCGGCAACGTGACCGCATTCAACACCGTCACCGCGCACACGCGGGTCGACGGACAGATCATGCAGGTGCTCTTCCGCGAAGGGCAGTTTGTGCATCAAGGCGACGTGCTGGTCGAGATCGATCCGCGGCCGTATCAGGTGGCGCTCGAGCAGGCGGAGGGACAACTGGCCAAGGATGTGGCGGCACAAAATGATGCCAAGGTGGACCTCGCGCGCTACCAGCAGCTCTGGCAGGAGGGAGTGATCGCGCGCCAGCAGTTGGACACGCAACAAGCGACGGTAGGCCAATACGATGGCGCGATCAAGTCCGACCAGGCCGCCATCGACAACGAAAAACTGCAACTGACCTATTGCCGGATCACCTCGCCGATTGACGGGCGGGTGGGGTTGCGGCTGGTTGATCCGGGCAACATCGTCCACGCTGCGGACACCGGCGGAATGATCGTAATTACGCAGGTTCAGCCGATTGCCGTGATCTTCACACTGCCGGAGGACGTGCTGCCTCAGGTAGCGGCCCAGATGAAGGTGGGGGAGCTCACCGTGGAAGCATACAGCCGCGACAACGATACGAAGATTGCCCAGGGCAAGCTGCTGACGATCGACAATCAGATCGACCAGACGACGGGGACGATCAAGCTCAAGGCGCAGTTCGACAATCACGATCTCTCACTTTGGCCGAACCAATTCGTAAACGCGCGCGTACTTTTGAACGTCCGGCAAAACGCGACCGTGATTCCGACGGCAGGAATCCAGAGCGGTGCGCAGGGGCCTTTTGTTTACGTTGTTGGGTCTGACCGCAAGGCTGAGGTTCGTCCGATCCAGGTGGATTTTGCCGAGGGGAACATCTCGGTGATTAAGCAGGGCCTCAAGCCGGACGAGCAAATCGTCGTTGACGGCGCGGACAAACTGCAGGCCGATGCCCTGGTCACACCCCATGAATCGAACGTGACCGGAACCCCGGCGTCGAACGCAGCACCGGAAATGCACCCGTGAGCCCTTCCCGGGCGTTCATTCTGCGGCCCGTCGCCACGTCGTTGCTGATGGTAGGCGTGCTGCTGGCAGGATTGGTTGCGTACTCGCAGCTGCCGGTTTCAGCCCTCCCGCAGGTTGACTATCCCACCATACAGGTTCTGACGTTCTATCCCGGCGCGAGCCCTGACGTGATGGCGTCGGCGGTGACCACGCCTCTCGAGCGGCAGTTCGGCGAACTGCCCGGGCTTGACCAGATGACTTCGACGAGTTCGCTCGGCGGGTCGGTGATCACGCTGCAATTCGATCTGAAGGAAAACATCGACGTGGCCGAGCAGGAAGTACAGGCCGCGATCAATGCGGCGTCCACGTATTTGCCAAAAGACCTGCCGAATCCTCCAATCTACAACAAGGTGAATCCTGCCGACACGCCGATCCTCACGCTTGCACTCACTTCCGAGACGCTGCCGCTGCAGAAAGTGGAAGATTACGCCGACACGAATCTCGCACAGAAGATCTCCCAGCTGTCCGGCGTCGGACTGGTGACGATCAGCGGTGGGCAGAAACCTGCGGTGCGCGTTCGGGTGATCCCGACGGCCCTCGCCTCCTACGGGCTCAGCCTTGAAGACGTGCGCACGGCACTGGGCGCGGCGAACGTCGATCAGGCGAAAGGCAATCTGAACGGACCGCGCCAGTCGTTTACCATCCAGGACAACGACCAGCTTCTGACGAGCGATGGCTACAAGCCGCTGATTATCGCTTACAAGAACGGCGCGCCCGTCCGGCTCTCGGACGTGGCCGACGTGGTGGACAGCGCAGAAAACACGATGCAGGCCGCGTGGATGAATACACAGCCCGCCGTGATCCTGAATATCCAGCGACAGCCCGGGACGAACATCATCGGCGTGGCGGACCGCGTGAAAGCTCTGCTGCCTCGGTTGCAGGCGTCGCTCCCATCGTCGATTCACGTAACAACGCTCACGGACCGGACCACAACGATCCGGGCCTCGGTGAAAGATATTCAATTCGAGCTGATGCTGACCGTCGCGCTCGTCGTGATGGTGATGTTCCTGTTCCTCCGCAGCGTTTCAGCCACGATCATTCCCAGCGTCGCAGTTCCGCTGTCACTCGTCGGCACGTTTGGAGTGATGTATCTGGCGGGATTCAGCCTCGATAATCTGTCGCTGATGGCGCTAACGATCTCGACCGGCTTCGTCGTCGACGATGCGATCGTGATGATCGAAAACATCGCGCGCTTCATCGAAGAGGGGCATTCGCCGCTCGAAGCGGCGCTGATGGGCTCGGAGCAAATCGGGTTCACGATTCTCTCGCTGACAGTCTCGTTGATTGCGGTGCTGATCCCACTGCTGTTCATGGGAGACATTGTCGGACGGCTCTTCCGGGAATTCGCGATCACACTGGGTGTTACGATTCTGGTGTCTGCGTTCGTGTCGCTCACGCTGACCCCGATGATGTGCGCGAAGCTGCTGCGCCGCGAGGAGGAATCGAAGCAGGGCCGCTTCTACCGGGCGTCGGGGCAGTTTTTCGACCGTCTGATCGCATTCTATGGAAGAACTCTGCAAGTGATATTGCGGCACCAGACGGCGACGCTTTTCGTGACGGTTGGGACGCTGGCGCTTACGTTTGTCCTCTACTACTACGTCCCCAAAGGATTTTTCCCAGTGCAGGACACCGGCGTAATTCTGGGAATCTCGGATGCTCCGCAATCGGTGTCGTTCTCGGCGATGGCGCAGCGCCAGCAGGCGTTAGCTGCGGTCATCCTAAAGGACCCCGATGTCGTGAGCCTCTCATCGTTTATCGGTGTGGACGGCACGAACACGACTCCGAACAGCGGCCGGATTCAGATCAATTTGAAGTCGCGCGATGAGCGAAAAGATACGGCCTCCGACATCATCCGGCGGCTGCAGCCGCAGCTTGCGCAAGTCGAAGGAATTCAGCTGTACATGCAGCCGGTGCAGGACCTGACCGTCGAGGACCGTGTCAGCCGCACCGAGTTTCAGTATTCGCTGGAAGATGCGGATCTCCAGGAGCTCTCGCAATGGGCTCCCAAGGTTGTGGACAGACTGAAATCGTTGCCGCAACTGCGCGACGTGGCGTCCGACCAACAGGATCAGGGGCTAGAAGCGAACCTGGTGATTGACCGCGACACGGCCGCACGTCTCGGAATTCTGCCCGCTGCGATTGATAACACGCTCTATGACGCGTTCGGCCAGCGGCAGGTCTCGACCATCTTCACGCAATTGAATCAATATCATGTCGTGCTAGAGGTCGGACAGCTCTTTCAGCAGAACCCTGACGCATTGAAGGACATCTACGTGAAATCGTCCAACGGCACGCAGGTGCCGCTGAGCGCGTTCACGCACTTCGAGCAGCAAACCACGGCGCTCGCCGTGAATCATCAGGGCCAGTTTCCGGTCGTGACCTTGTCTTTCAACCTCGCGCCCGATGTATCGCTCGGCAGCGCGGTTGACGCGATCGGCAAAGCCGAGCAAGAGATCAATCTGCCGATCTCCGTGCACCCAAGTTTTCAGGGTACCGCGCGCGCGTTTCAGGCCTCCCTGACGAACGAGCCGCTACTCGTTCTAGCCGCGATCGTGACCGTTTACATCGTTCTCGGCGTGCTATACGAGAGCTACATTCACCCCGTGACGATTCTTTCGACGCTGCCCTCGGCGGGCGTTGGCGCTCTGCTGGCGCTGCTGATCTGCGGAAACGATTTCAGCGTGATTGCGTTGATCGGCATCATCCTGCTCATCGGCATCGTGCAGAAGAACGCGATCATGATGATCGATTTCGCCCTCGAGGCCGAGCGCAAAGAGGGCAAGCCACCGCAGGAAGCCATCTATCAAGCGTGCCTGCTGCGTTTTCGCCCCATCATGATGACGACGATGGCGGCGCTGCTCGGCGGTTTGCCGCTCGCGCTGGGTTCGGGGACGGGCTCGGAGCTCCGCCAGCCGCTCGGCATCAGCATCGTGGGCGGGTTGCTCATCAGCCAGGTTCTCACGCTCTATACGACGCCGGTGGTGTATCTGGCGTTCAGCCGGCTCGCGCTGCGGCTCCGACGCTTTCGAGTGGGCAATCCCGTGGAATCGGAAGCTACAGCGGATTAGCGGACGCGAACATGAACATCTCCGCGCCATTCGTAAGACGGCCGATCGCCACGTCGCTTCTTACTGTGGCGATCCTGCTGGCGGGGATGATTGCGTACAACTTCCTGCCCGTTGCTCCGCTACCGCAAGTGGAATTTCCCACAATTCAGGTGCAAGCGAGCCTCCCGGGAGCGAGTCCCGAGATCATGGCATCGTCCGTCGCGACGCCGCTGGAGCGGCAATTCGGGCGCATTGCAGGCGTCACCGAGATGACTTCCAGCAGCCTTGCGGGCAATACGTCGATTACGCTGCAGTTCGACCTGAATCGCGACATCGACGCGGCCGCTCGCGACGTGCAAGCAGCCATCAACGCCGCGGCAGGGCAGCTGCCGGCAAACCTGCCTAGCCTTCCGACCTACAAGAAAGCGAATCCTGCTGACTCGCCCGTCATGATTCTGGCGGTGCGGTCGGATGTGTTGCCGATCAGCCGCCTCTACGATATCGCTTCCTCCATCATCGCGCAGAAACTCTCCCAAGTGGAAGGCGTGGGGCAGGTCAACATCGGCGGCGGCGCACTGCCGGCGGTTCGTATCGAGCTCAATCCAACAGTGCTCGCCGGCTACGGCCTGGGCCTCGAGGACATTCGCACGGCGCTCGGGCAGGTGAATTCGAATGAGCCGAAGGGCGAAGTCGCCAACGGGCGAGTGCAGTGGACGCTGTACGACAACGACCAGTTGTTCGACGCCGATCACTATCGGCCGCTGGTCGTCGCTTATCGCAATGGCGCTCCGGTGCGATTGGGCGATATCGCCGACGTGCAGGATTCGGTCGAAGATATCCATGCTGCGGGGCTCGTCAATAGCAAGAGGTCCGTGATGGTCATCATCATGCGGCAGCCCGGCGCGAACATCGTCGGCACCGCGGACCGCATTCGCGCGATCCTTCCCCTCCTGCAAGCGTCCGTCCCGGCCTCGGTGGACATCGCCGTCGCCATCGACCGGACAATCACGATTCGCGCGTCGGTGAAGGACGTGCAGATCACGCTGCTGATCACCGTCGTACTCGTAATTCTCGTGATTTTCGTGTTCCTGCGAACTGTCTGGGCGACTGTGATTCCGGCGGTGGCGGTACCGGTGTCGCTGATCGGCACTTTCAGCGTGATGTATCTGCTCGGCTACTCGGTGGACAACCTGTCGCTCATGGCGCTCACGATTTCGACCGGATTCGTCGTGGACGACGCCATCGTCGTGATCGAAAACATCACGCGGTATCTCGAGGCTGGCTTGTCACCAATGAAGGCGGCCCTGCGAGGCGCGCAAGAGATTGGGTTCACGGTGCTTTCGATGAGCACGTCGCTGATCGCCGTTTTCATTCCGATCCTGATGATGGGCGGGATCGTGGGGCGGCTGTTTCGCGAGTTTGCCGTTACGCTGAGCGTGACGATTGCGGTATCGCTGGCGGTTTCGCTGACAACGACGCCCATGATGTGTGCGAAGTTTCTGCGCCCCATCCGCGAGGAGGGCCACAACCGGCTCTATCGTCTGAGCGAGCGCTGGTTCCAGGGACTGATCGACAGCTACGAGCGCGCGTTGCGATGGGTGCTCAATCGCCAGCCGCTGACGCTGGCCATTACGATTGCCACGGTCTTCCTGAGCGCGATTCTGTATTACTACGTGCCAAAAGGATTCTTCCCGCAGCAGGACACAGGGCTGATCAGCGGGGCGATTCAGGCTTCGCAAGACGTTTCATTCGACGCGATGCGCGTGAAGCAGAGGCAATTCGCGTCGATCGTGACGGCCGACCCTGGAGTGCAAAGCAACATCGCGTTCGTCGGCGGCAACAACGCGATCAATCAGGGGCGCATGTACATCATGCTGAAGCCGCTCGCGCAGCGCAAGATTTCGGCGGACCTGGTGATTCAGCGTTTGCGCAAGCAGCTTGCGGTCGTGTCGGGGGCGACGCTTTACCTGCAGGCGAACCAGGACATCCGCGTCGGCGGGCGGCAGAGCAATTCGCAGTATCAGTATACGCTCGAGAGCGAGAATTTGAACGATCTGCAAACGTGGTCGCCGCGCCTTCTGGAAGCGCTCAAGACTCTGCCGGAACTGCGCGACGTTTCCACCGACCAGCAGGACAAGGGATTGCAGGAAAAGCTCGTGATCGACCGCGACACAGCGTCGCGGCTTGGCCTGGACGCGCAGACGATCGACAACACACTCTACGATGCGTTCGGGCAGCGGCAGGTCTCAACCGTTTTCACGCAGCTGAACGAATACCATCTGGTGATGGAAGTGGCGCAGGAGTTTCAGCGGAATCCCGATGCACTGAAGAGCATTTACGCGCGCTCATCGAACGGCACGATGGTTCCGCTGGGCGCGTTCACTCATTTTGAGTCGAGGACTGCGCCACTGGCCGTCAACCATCAAGGGCAGTTTCCAGCGGTGACGCTTTCGTTCAATCTCGCGCCCGGAATTGCGCTCGGAGATGCAGTCAAGGCCATCAATGCCGTGGAGAGCAAAATCGGATTGCCATCTTCCATCAGCGCAACTTTTTCGGGCACAGCGCAGGCGTTTCAGGCCTCGCTCTCGAACCAGCCGATCTTGATCTTGACCGCGCTCCTCGCGGTGTACATCGTGCTGGGAATGCTCTACGAGAGCTACATTCATCCGATCACGATTCTTTCGACGCTTCCGTCGGCGGGAGTGGGCGCTCTGCTGGCGCTCTTGATTTGCGGCGTCGATCTGAATGTGATGGCGATGATCGGGATCATTCTGCTGATCGGCATCGTGAAGAAAAACGCGATCATGATGATCGACTTCGCGCTCGACGCCGAACGCAAGGAAGGGAAGTCGCCTGACGAGGCGATCTATCAGGCGTGCCTGCTGCGCTTTCGTCCCATCATGATGACGACGATGGCGGCGCTTCTCGGCGGACTGCCGCTCGCGCTCGGGACCGGCACCGGCTCCGAGTTGCGGCGGCCTCTTGGCATCAGCATCGTCGGCGGATTGATCGTGAGCCAGATCCTGACGCTTTTCACCACACCTGTCGTTTACCTTTACATGGATCGCCTGCGGCTGCGTCTCGCGCGGCGCAGGGAATCACCGGCGCCCCCGGGAAGCGCGTCCGATTTCCACCCGTCGACGCCGCTCGGCTGATTTTCCTTCCTCCCAAGAAGCACCTTGACAGCCAAGCGCGGTGGATGTACGTGTGTGGGCACAATCAAGGGCTGCGGCTCTGCAATCTGTTCTACGGGTGGATTTCATGAAGCACGCGAAGTTTGCCGCTTGTGCCGTCGCGATGACTTGGCTTTTGGCCGCGCGGCTCGCCCCCGCTCATCATTCGTTCGCGGCGGAATTCGATCTCGACAAGCCCATCACGCTTCATGGGATTGCCGTTAAGTGGGAAATGATCAACCCGCACAGCTACCTGACCATCGACGTGAAGAACGATGACGGCACGATTACGCGCTGGAGCGTCGAGATGGGAGCTCCCAGCGCCTTGTACCGCAACGGCTGGCGAAAGGACTCGGTGAAAGTGGGTGACGAACTCACGATCGACGGGTACCGAGCCCGCGACGGATCGAACACGATCTTCGGCTCCCAGGCGAGGCTTGCGGACGGAACGCGCGTCTTGGGCGGAGCGCCCAGAAATGTTCCGGTGTCGCAGCCGCCCGCCTCCTCAGCGCCCGATAAACAAACCAATCCGTAGGGAGACGCCAGACTTGTGGACTGTGTCGGAATTGCGGAAAGGTATGGTCGGCGCGGCCATTCTGACATTGGGGTTGTTTTTCGTTTCACGAGCAGCCAGCCAGGCGCCCGCCACATCAGCGCCTGCGGAAACTGCGAAAGGGGACAAATCCTCTGCTTTCCCTCGCCTCCCGGACGGGCATCCCGACCTCCAGGGTCTCTGGCACAACGATAGCGGCTACCAGGCGATGATGAAGAATATGAGAAGCGGCAAGGGCCTGGCAGTCGCCTTGGCTGATTTTCACAGTGCCGGTTTCCCCGAGCCGCTTCCGTACCTGCCGGACGCAGATAAGGTTAGGGAGTATCGCAAGCTTCACGATCCGTACCACGATCCCGAGGCGCATTGCCACGTTCCAGGCGTGCCCCGCGAAACCGAGCAGCCTTCTTCACTGATGCCGTTCCAAATCATTCAGGACGAGAGGTACGTGGTCATTCTCTACGAGTACACGCATGACGTCCGCGTCATCCCAGAGGACGGCAGCGCGCATCCGGATCGCTATTGGGCGTGGAATGGAGACTCGCGCGGGCATTGGGAAGGAGACACGTTCGTTGTGGACGTGGCCAATTTCAATGGCAGGACGTGGCTCGACATGGAAGGAAATTTCGTGGACGAAAATGAGCACGTCGTCGAGCGATACACGATGACCGGCCACGATGCCATTGAGTACTCCGCGGTGGTCGAAGATCCGACGGTTTTCACGAAACCGTGGACGATCCACCTGACCCTGACCAGAAATCCTGCGAAGGACCAGATCGTTTACTACGATTGCCACGAAGGCGAGCGCGACGTGCAGCACTACACGCGTTCAGAAGGCAACAAGGCGAACAAGCATGAGTAGTCGAAACCTTTGCGTGCTGATGGTGGCCGCGACGGTCGCGATTTGTGGCTACGCTGTGGTGCGAGCTGCGAAGGCTGATTCGTATTCTCCTCCTCGGCTTTCCGATGGCACGCCGGACTTCCGAGGTATCTGGCTGGCACGCACGACCGCCTATATGAACGTAGAGGGCCACGCTGCGGAAAGCGGCACCAGTGCGGTCCGAAGCGTCGTTGTCGATCCCCCGGACGGAAAAATTCCTTATCTGCCAGAGGCGTTGAAGCAGCGCGACAAGAACTACCGGGATCGCGCGATCGCCGATCCTGCAAACAACTGTTTTCAAGCCGGAGTGCCGAGAACGGTTCTCATGCCAACGCCGTTTCAGATCGTTCAAAGCGTTGGCAATCTGGCGATTGTGTACACGGAAGATCATGCCTATCGGATTATCCTGCCATCTTCGGTTCCGCACGACGACGGTATCGACTTTTTCATGGGCGATTCGCGAGGTCACTGGGAGGGCAGCACGCTTGTCGTAGACGTGACGGACCTCGGCGATCAAACTTGGCTCGACGCGGTCGGCAACTACCATAGCGACCAGTTGCATGTGGTAGAGCGCTACACGATGCTCAGCCCAGACACGATGCGATACGAGGCCACGATGGACGACCCGATGGTCTATGCCAAGCCTTGGACGATTCGCGTGCTTCTGTATCGCGACAAAAGACCAGGCGCCCGGATCGCCGAGGACGAATGCATCGACGGAGAGGACGGCGTGTGGCATCACGTGCCGCCGACGGATCCGAAAGCGCTGCGCCGCCACGATTTCAAATCTGAGCTCGAGGCAGCGGCGAAAGGTCAGTGAGCCGTCCGGCGGACGAAAGCCGCCTGTGAATCGCGAGAGTCGCCCTCATCCCGCATTTTTCGCATTCTCCCAGCGGAGCCTACGATCGGGCACCGACCGAAACTCTAGCCAGTGCCTTCGATCACAGAGCCGTCCGGGGTCCGCATTTCGTTGGGGTGTTCGTCCGTAATGGGATGCTTCGCGGCGAGCGCTTCATCCACTTCGATGCCCCAGCCCGGTTTCTCGCTGATCCATGCGTAGCCGTCTTTTATCTCGGCGTATCCGTGAAAGATGTCCTGCACGATGGGCGGATAGTCGAAGTGCTCGTGAATGCCGAAGTTGTTGTTGGTGAGATCGAGCGTCAGGTTCGTCATGTGACCCACGGGCGAATTCGGGCTGCCGTGCCACGCGAATTTCACTTCGTAGTTTTCCGCAAACGCCGCGATTTTCCGCGCAGCCGTGAAACCGCCAACGTGAGAGACATGATGCCGGATGTAGTCGATCAGCCGGTCTTGCACGAGCGGCTGCCATTCGTGCGGATTGTTCCAAAGTTCGCCGATCGCGAGTGGCGTGGTGCATTGCTGCCGGACGATCCGGTAGTGGCCCGCCTCTTCCGGCGCGAACAGGTCCTCGCAATAAAACAGTTTGAAGCGTTCGACATCTTTGCAGAATTGCGTGGCTCGAATGGGGTCCAGGGCCGAATGCACGTCCACACCGAGTCCAATTTCTGGTGGCATCTCTTTTCGGAATGTCTCGAACGCCGCGAGAATCCTGCGAATCTCTTTGTCGCGATCGAACGGGATCGACCCGTCGTCGAACTTCGGCTGCCCGTACAAATTGTTCGTTGCCCCGTCGCGAATGAACATCGCCACCAGAAGATAGCGGCAGCCCTTCTCGACGAGCTTCATTGAATTCTCGACAAGCTGCTGCCCGGGATCTTTGTCCGCGGGCCCCAGCCCCACGTGAAGATAAATGTCCGCCGCTTCCCGAACCTTTCCTCCGGCGAGCTGATACACCGGCATGCCCGCCTGACGGCCTTTGACGTCCCATAGCGCATCGCAGAGGCCGCCGATGGCGCAGTTCAACACCGTGTCGTTCTTGTAGTACGAACTCATGTAGCAGATTTGCCAGATCTGCTCGATCCGGTCGGCCGTTCGGCCCATCACCAGCGGCTTCAGGTACTGTTCCACGGCGGCGCGAACCAGCTTTGCGCGTCCTCCCGGAAACGTATTCGTCGCGCAACCGTAGCCGTAAAGCCCTGCCTGATCGGTGGTGACCTTGACGACCATCGAATCGTTCGTGCCACCGCCTCCGACTTCGATGACACTGATGTCTCGAATGCGCGGCGCCGGCATTCCTCGCGTCGCGCGCTCAGCGGCCGCCTGTGCGTCTTGCTCCCTCGGAGTGGGAGCCGCATCAGCCGTCACGCTTCGGAAAAGACTGGCAATCGCCGCGCCACCACCCACAAGCGCCGATTTCAATATTGCTCGGCGAGCTTGCAACCCACGAGTGGAAACCTCGCCGTATCGATTCTTCGAATCACGATTGATCATGCGCGCCTCCCCCCAACCACGCCGGGGATTGTAACCGGAATTCTTCGTTTGGGACTCAGTCGCGGCGTGGGTATACTCCCACGCGGGAAGGAACCGTCTGGATCGATACTGGGCCGTTCTTGGCCCGCTGGGGGGCGCGATGAAATCGAAAGCGATTGTTGCGTTAGCTGTAAGCGTGCTCGCAATGCTGGTTGCCGTAGCACAAGACCAAGCCCCGCGGTTGCCGCCGACTCCTGCGAATGCTCCACCGCCCTCTTTGCAGGCCAACGCCGATCCCGGCTACGACGCCGCGCTCGCTGCCTGCAAGAATCCGCCCCAGAAGTTTCCGCCGATCAAATGGCCCCCGACGGGTCCGCCACCCCGCGACTACACCATCACGGCGATTCCGGGCGTCATCGCGGCAGGACAAAAATGGAAGTTTCTCTGGCAGGAAGCTGGCAACAACGGCGACGGCATCGTCGCCACCAAAGACGGCGGCCTACTGCTCGCGCAGAACGACAACAGCGAAGTCGTCAAACTCGATAAGAATGGCAAGCCGTCCGTCGTTTACACCGACACGCACACCGGCGGCGCACTCTCCATCAATTCCAAGGGCGCTCTGTTTATTGTCGAGCGAGGACTGCATCCGGCGATCGAGGAGCTTTCTCCGGTGCGGAAGGTGTTGGCCAATAGCTACGAGGGCGGCACGATGGACTGCATCGGGAATATCCTGAATGATCTCATGGCGGATAGCAAAGGCGGAGCCTACTTCACCATGGGCGGGCTGTTTTACGCGAGCCCGTCGGGGGTGATCACGAAATACGGCGAAAATCTCCGCACCAACGGCATCATCCTCAGCACGGACGAAAAGAAGCTCTATGTGACCAACGTCGGCACCGTCGTGGTTTTCGACGTGCAACCGGATGGCTCGCTCACGAACCAGCGCGATTTCGCCAAATTGCAGGAGAAAACCGCCGGAGACGGCAGCACCGTCGACGCGGCGGGGCGCATCTACGTCTCGACCAATCCTGGCATTCAGGTGATCGGACCTGACGGCACATGGCTCGGCCTGATTCCCACGCCGCGCGACGTGATCAGCGTCTCCTTCGGCGGCCCCGGCAGGAAGACGCTGTTCATTCTGGCTCGCGGCGCTGTTGCGTCCGATGGCACCAACATCGCCAACGCCGCGCAGGTCTACTCGATTCCCATGATCGCGCAGGGCTACAAGGGCCGCCTGAAATAGGCGGGCCGGTTTGCGTGGCTTGATCTGCTAGGCATAGCACGCCCGGATAAAATCGAACCCCCAACCCTTCTTGTTCCCAGCCGGGTGGCTGGATTTGACCTTTGAGTTCAAGTGATCTGCGAATCACGCTGGGGAAGCGCAGGGGTCTCACCGACCATAAAATCGGCTTCAACGATGTGGCGCGGAGTTCAACGACGTGCCCACAACGGGCAGGGTTCGCAACGGCCTCGTCTACTATCAGAACATTCCCCAATTCTTCATCTCTTCTCGGAGCTATCAACGAGCAGCAATATTTGAATTCGATACTCGAAGGGGTGTTCGTAGGGCTGAGGCGATGACGAGAGCCTTCAAGACACTCGTGCAAGCGGTCTTTCTTTGTTGCGCGGCTGCGTCGATTGCGTCGGCACAGCAAGAAATTCCGATCCTCGGCAACGATGTTACCATTCCGCTCGCTCCTGGGTCGAGATCGTTCAAAGTGGTTCTTACGACCAACGTAGGCCTATTCACATTCGCGAACGCGTCTGCTGGCGACGTCGTGAATATTCTGTTTACCCAGGATTCGGTCGGCGGAAGAACCGTGACGTTTGCGCAGAACATCCAGAACATCCCCACGATCAACCTTGCCGCCAATGCGACGACTGCTGCGGAGTTCCAGTTCGACGTAAACTCAGACACTTGGTTTGGCGTTATAGGTTCCAGCAACAACGCCACGTCCGTCGTTCCCCTCAGTCCCGGCGGCTCGATCAGCACAGTTACCGGAATGGCTGGCACGGAGTCCATCACCTGCCCGGTCCTCAATTGCGGCCTTATCAGCAATAGCCCCGTGGTAGTGATTGGCACGAATCAACCCGCTTGCAATTCGACATATACGGGCGGGGCAGCGAATGTTTTTGCTGTCGTAACCGACGGGACGTACACCATCACGATTCAGAATCCAGCATGTAACGGCCTGACCGGCGCTGGCGGGCAAGTCGGCGTGCCGCAGTACGCATACGTGACCTCCTTCACCAACGAATCGGCTTCGCCCGGTAACTCGACCGAGGTCCTCGAGAACACGGACGGCCAATTCGAACTGGCCACCTACGGAAGCGGAACGATCCAGTCAATGTTGGGATTGGACGTGGACACCACGGCCTCGCTATGGTCCGCAAACGGGGGCGGGATCGAAGCGGACAAGAACGGAATGACGTGCTTTGTCTTTGTGACACCGATGGACGGCTGCGCGCTTTCCAATGCGAGGGTTCGCTACGAGAATCACGGTGTGCAAACGTACTACGCCGGTGAGCAACTGGACACGGGAGCGGGCGCCGGGAACGGAACTTCGGTATCGCTCGCGAACTGGAATCCTCCGATTGCCCAGGGCTCCTACAGCGATCACACAATCTATACGACTACCGCGGACACGAGCCTGCCCGGTGGCCAAGGCTGGTACACGCTGATTTGGCAGGCACTTGAATTCTGTAACGGCGCCAACGGTTGCGGAGGGGCGGGGGCAACCGTCCAATTTAGAGTCAACTTCTACGACCCGGATTGTGCCGGATGCACGGGCGGTCAGATCACCGCACAGTCAACGCCGTACAATCTGTCGACAGATGGATACGTGGCCACCTATGCCATGCCGATCTATGTCGGCAATAGCTCGAGAATCGACGTCAATACCATCACGACGCCGGGCTCGGGCGGGCAGCCGAAGTATTTTCTCCGCGTTGAGCTGATCCAGAACTGATACGGAGTTCCGTCCTGATCAGCGTCGGAATGCAACACTAGGGTTCGAAGTGCATCCCGCCACGTCCATTGATTTCACCGGCTTGAAGAGGCCGGATGCACAGGTCGGTCCATGCCGACCGGCACTGATACAGCTGATAGATGGGAACGTCGCGAGTCTGCACCACATAGGCTCCCGCCTCAGCAGCAGACGCGTCCTGTTCATCGCTGATCACGAAACGATTCCCCGGCGATGCACGGACGCGGAATTGCCTCGTAGCAGGCTCATAATTGCCATAGTCGAAGCAGTAGCCGACGCATGCGAGGTCCAAGATGTGCTTGGGCGAAAGGCGATATCGCAGCGGAGGCACGATAGTCGAAAGAACGCGCTGGCCGGGTGGAAGGGAATGGACGAGCGCGCTGACTCGCTCTTGCATATCGCTCAGTGTGCCGGTGTCCTGATACAGAAATGCGAAGAACAGTGCGGCAACAATCCCTAGGGCAAGTCGATGCCAAACGCGAAACCTAAGCGTCCCTAGCATACAGCACAAAAGAACGGCCGAAATTAGAGTGAGACGCGCAGTCAAGCTCGCTACGGGTGCCGCATATTGTGGCAGGCGAACGCTATCGGGGAGGAACTGAATTGCCGCTTCGACAATCAGATACAACTGTACTGGCATCGAACACCGCGCCCACAAATCGGAAGCAGAGCGAAGAACGATAGTCTCTCTGGCAACGGCTGCGAGTAGGATTCCGCACAATATCAGTGGCAGGAGTTCGTATCGGCTCGTGAAGACAAATTGGTCGAGACCACTGTAAGAAAGAGTGGAGTGAGCCGCTCCAGCGGTCGAATAGTGGCTCCGCAGAAAAGCCCCGGCGAGGTAGAGGCAGCCGATCGCCGCAAGAACAAGCAATGGATGAAACCGGCGTGGCGTTGCCCCCGCAATCACCGCGTACAAACCGGCCCCGAGTGCCCAGGCAAGGCCGATAGGGTGCGCCAGGAAGATTATCGGTGTCAGTGCGAAGGCAAGAAATCGATTCCACCCTTTTCCTCTCAACCAGATTGACAGCGCGAGGAATGACACGCCGAGTGAAAGATAGTAATTGAAGATTCCTTCTTGAAACGTCCATCCGTACGCAATCACCGCAATCATGGGCGCCAGAAACCACGGGGTTCGCGATGTGACAACTTTTACGAATGCGAACGCGCTCCAGAAGAAGAGGAGCACTGAGAAAGCAGCGGCGATGCGATAAGCAAGTGGGAAACTGAGAAGCCTGCCGAGACCAGTCAAAAGATAATCGAAGAGGACGTTATTCCATTGATCGGCAAGGCGCACACCGGGCAGTCCACCGCGCTCGACCATCTGCGTCAGCCACGCGTTGTAGACGTGACTACCGAGATCTCCAGCTACGAGCCAGCGATGCCAGAGGCAGGGCACGACGAGGATCGCAGAGAGGAACAACCCCGCAAGTACTCGCCAAAGAACAAATCGCGACGAGTGCTCGTCGGCTGTCGGCTTGGATCTTTCGACGAAATACTCAGCACCCTGTGTAGACGCAACGGCAGCCACGGAATTACTCGCCTTCATGAGGGACGATCACACCGACATCTTCGATAGTTACCGCGCCCACATAGCCGTCCGCGGGACGGAAGCTTACTGTAAGCCACTTGCTGCCGGCGAACGCGAAAGGCGTTCCTTGTGATCCGCCGTGGTCCATAGAGATTGTCGACCCCGAAGAATGGGTGGCCAAACTCAGCCCAGCCGCTTTGATGAGCGATTCCCGTCGAGTCCAAAAGCGCAGGAAAAGCTGTGATCGTTCTCGCGCCGGCGCTTGGCAGATAGCGTAGAAGTCATTTTTCGGCAGGTACTTGGACGCCACAAAATTCAACTCCTCGATCGAAAGCAACTTTTCAACGTCTACGCCTACTCGCACACTCCTGCTGACTGCAAGGACCGCAAGATCGTCAGAGTGCGACAAACTGAACTCGATTTGGCGGTCACGCAGCCGCGGTTTGCCTTCTGCTTCATACGCATATTCGAGATCGCGACATTCCACTCCCGTGACCGCGCTTAGCACTCGGCGAACGAACCCGTGAGCGACCACGAATCGATTTCGGTCCCCGAGAAAACGAAACGATCGCGCTCTTCGAATCTCCTCCGACGAAAGAAGAGACTCGAATTCCTCGACCTCGTTGGCGCCTCGGTCGAGTTCGCAAGACCACATCCTCACTCCGTAGACTTCCGGCAGCGAGCGTGCGTCCGAGCCGATGGTTTCAATCACGGGAAAAGGAAGAATCGCCGAAAGAAGAGGCAGCGAGCGCATAGGAGTCGTGGTTGCCGCCGACTTATCTCGTCACTCCCCTTCCAGGCAGATCGCGTGAATGCTGGCGTTGCTTCCGATGCAATTGCCACCCTTGTCGAGCGCAAAGCGCCACCGGTGTCGCGGACATGTCCAGAATCGGCCTTCCTGCAGCCATCCCTGACTCAAATCTCCGCCTTGGTGCGGACAGAATCGGTCGATCGAATAACGAGTGCCCCCCGCTTCGATGATGATGCGATTCTGCCTCCGCTCGATTCCCGCGAACTTTTCACAAAACCAATGCATGTCCTCGGGTTCCATGAGGAGGAAGCCTTGAATTAGCGTTTGGTACACGTCGGGTTTTCGATTCAGTTTTACTCGGAAGGTCAGGGCTAGCTCTTCCCACGTGATGGAGCCGTCCAGCACCCGCGCAATTTGCCACGATGGCGCTTTGATCGAATAGTGATGCGAATCAGGAATTGTGGAAACGATGTCGACTGTTTGCGCCGGGAAGTCCACCTTCAAGACGTGTCCATCGCCATCGGAGAGACCGAAATACAGCGGGACCGGGATGCGTTCATGCAGACTGAAGTTGGCGAGCTTTCGTTGAAGTTCGATGCGCAGCTGCTCAAGAATCTTTCGAGCTTCTGGCGGTGAGTGCGCGGGCCGGTCAGCAAAGTATTCCGCATACCGACTGGCGTACGCGCGGACATACGCCTCGAAATTGCTTTCATCGAAGCGCTCGGTCCCCGCCAGGTTGCAGCAGCCGCTTTCCGCAGCCAGGGCGTCGCCCGGCATCATCTCTGCCACATGCACGGGAAAATCTGGCAGGCGCTCGCGAAGGTACCGCCGCAATTCGGGAGAGCGCGGAAAGATATTGACCGCCTCAAAATTCAGATGAAACAACATGGGGTCCAAGAAACATGCAGGGCCAGCGGAAGGAATGTACGCACGGGGGCGGATCGCCTCGATCATTCGTGCAACGATCTCAAATTTGCTTTTCCGCTTCAGCTCAGAGATGCGCGCGTACTCGTCGGACGAATACGCGTAGCAGGTGGGATGCCAGGTGGCCCCGGAAAACTGGCAGGCAAAAACCGAAATGGGACCCTCGGCCCCGGCTATCGAAAGCACTTCGTCGTATAACTTGCAGTCGTTCAAGTTCAGAAAGGATTGCCCGTCGGCCTTCACCATGATGGCCGAATCCCGATTGATCCCGGAATCGTCGACGTAGATTTTCAGATGGCCGCCTGGAATGCTGATCTGTTCTCCATGAACGCACGAGCGAACAGCCCCCGGGTGAAGTCTCGCTAGCTCCGCTCGAAGAGCGGTGCGCTGGAACCTGGGCACGATGAATTGGAGTCCGTCGGTTGGCAAGCTGCGCAAGAATTCCGGATCAAAATGATCGCGATGCTCGTGGCTAATGTAGACGTAGCGTTCCTTGCCGGAATCGGCTAGTCTCTCGCGAACGAAAGACGCCATGTGATGATTACAGGGAAGCTGAAACCATGCCGAATCGAAGGCTCCCTGAGCAGACAGCCATGGATCCATAACGATCATGGCGCGCTCAGTCTCCACTAGAAAGCCAGCGTGACCAAGATAGGTAATCTGCATTCCCAACGTTGCCGCCTCTCTCGCTACCTGTTAGCCAAAGATAAGCCGAAGGTCCAGCGTCCGAAGATTGTCCGACGGGTCCGTTACTCGCTTGAGAATGTCTGTTTACAGTTCTAAATTTCGTGGCTCAGTGGGGAGCGGTGCGCGGTACTCACGTCTTTGAAGATACTTACGGTGAGCTTCTACTCGAGGACCCGTCGAAGCGCGGTCTGTTTTTTAACAAATCCGTCACGATTCTTTCAAATGAGCGAGCTTCGCGCCCGATTATAGTGACCCATTCGCGGGGCAGCGCGCGGGAGGGGATGTGTCACATCTCGGCCCATCCGATGACAGGAGTAGCCTGCGTTCGGGTTATATCGCGGCCGCCGTTGCGAACGTGTCGCCGGGTGAATCCCTATCGCCGTTACCTGGGCGTGATGCTGTTTACCTCCCCACGTTGGTGACGCGGCGCGCCAGGCAGAGTCCAAATGCGCTCGCCATTCTCGACGGCGAAGGCACGCTGACATATCAAGAACTCGACAGACATTCGAGTGAGTTTGCATGGCTTCTCCGATCGTGCGGCGTCACGAGGAATGTTGTCGTCGGGATTTGCGCGGGAAGGTCGATCGTATCGGTCGTCGCAGCCTTGGGAATCATGAAAGCAGGCGGGGCCTTTCTGCCTCTGGATCCTGCGGATCCCATCGATCGCCTCAGATATCAGCTCAAAGACTCGGAAGTTCGTCTGGTGGTAACGACAGAAAGGTTCCAGCAGAGATTTGGAGATCGATCGAAGCATATTCTTCTGTCGGATACGACCGGTCGACCGCTTGGTCAGCAAGTCCGGCCCGTACTTTCGGAAGTGAATGTCCAAGCGCATGATCTGGCCTACGTGATCTATACCTCTGGATCAACAGGTCGGCCGAAGGGTGTCGAAGTCACCCATGACAATCTGTCGAATCTGGTCGACTGGTATTGCGATGCTTTCCAGGTGACTCAGGCTGATCGCGCGAGCCACATCGCGCCTGTCGGATTCGATGCAGCTGTGATGGAGGTGTGGCCGCACCTGGCAGCTGGCTCGAGCGTCTGTGTGGCAAACAATTCGACGGTCAAGGCCCCAGAAAACCTCAGAGACTGGATCGTAAACCGAAACATTACGATTGGTTTTGTCCCGACTGCTCTCACTGAGCACTTGATGGAAATGGAGTGGCCGCCGAGGACTTCTTTGAGGCTCATGCTGACGGGAGGTGACGTGCTTCACCGTTATCCTCCCGCCACGCTGCCGTTCCAAGTCGTGAATAACTACGGTCCGACCGAATGTACCGTTGTGGCGACTTCCGGCGTCGTGCCGCCGTCGATCCGTGGCGACATTTTGCCGCCGATCGGACGGTCCATACGGAACACTTCTGTTTATGTCGCCGACGAGTCTGGACGCCGCGTTGATGTCGGCGAGCCCGGAGAGATCTGGATCGGTGGGAGGGCAGTCGCACGCGGCTATCGAGACGCATTTGAGCTCACGGCCAAGAAATTCATTCCCGATCCATTCGATCCGAGGCCCGGAGCGCGAGTCTACCGAACAGGTGACCGCGGACGGCTTCTTCCCGACGGGCAGATCGCGTTTCTGGGCCGAATCGACGAGCAAATTCAGCTGCGGGGATTCCGCATTGAACCCGGAGAGATTGAGGCGCGGCTGAACGAGCACCCGTCCGTGCTGGAAAGTGCTGTGACCGTTTTGAGACACGACCCCGGCGACGATCGGCTCACCGCATACGTTGTACTCGCGCAGCAGTGCGCTCCAGCGGCCAGCGAAATCCGAAGTTTTCTGGCAGTGCGTCTGCCCGAGTATATGATCCCGTCCGAGTTCCGGCAGTTATCCAGCCTTCCGGTGAATCCGCATGGAAAGGTCGATCGTGGGGCGCTCTGTCACTTGGAATCGCAGCACCTTTGGCAGGAAGACAGCTACGTTGCGCCGCGCACGCCGATCGAAAGGCGACTCGTGGAGATTGTCTCGCCACTATTGCGGCGCGATAACATCAGCGTCGAGGACAACTTTTTTTTGCTCGGCGGCCACTCCTTGCTTGGCACTCAATTGATCGCCCGCCTGCGGGACGCATTCGGAGTCGAGCTGAGTCTACGTTTCCTTTTTGAATCGGCCACTCTGGCAAGTCTGGCATCCGAGATCGAGCGCTTGTTGCGCGTTCGTGTCGATGGACTGAGCGCCGAACAGGTGCAGCGGATACTTCGCGAAGAATGTCGGTCAACAACGGAAGGTACTTAGGTGTTTCCCGGTCGCAATGAAGTGCCTTCGATTCCATCCGCCGCCAACTCGGTGGAATCGCATAGAAGAGTCTCGAGTCTGACGGAACTCCTCGATCCGGTCGTTCTAGCGGATCCTTACCCTCTCTACCGCAGACTTCGTGAAGAAGATCCTGTGCATTGGGACCCGTTCCTGCACGCTTGGGTTGTAACGCGGTACGCGGACATCGTAAGCGTACTGCGCGATTTCTCAGCCGCGCGCACGCCGGCGCCGGAACTCCTGGCGTCGATGGGTTTGGAAGAGCTATGCCCGATCGCAAACGTGATGGTCGTCCAGATGTTGTTCCTCGATCCGCCCGCGCACACGCGCATCCGGAGTCTCGCGGCCGCCGCGTTTACCCCTCAACGCGTTGCGATTTTGAGGGACCACGTGCGCCAAATCGCGACTCGTCTTTTGGACGCTGTGGAGCCGCACGGCCGTATGGATGTCATCGCCGACGTAGCGGCCCCGCTGCCCTCCCTGATCACGGCGGAAATGCTCGGAGTTCCCGCCGCGGAAGCTCAGCAGTTGCGCGCGTGGTCGGGAGACTTCGCTCAAATGCTAGGAAATTTCCAACACAATCCCGAGCGCGCGTCGCAGGTGCGGCGAAGCCTTGAGGAAATGGTCGGTTATTTTCGCTCAGCGATTCGAGACACTCGCAGACAACCGCGCCACGGTCTGATCCAATCGTTCCTAACTGCGTCGAATGGTGGCGACCGGCTTACGGAAGACGAGGTCGTGGCAAATACGATCATTACAATGGTCGGCGGGCAGGAGACGACCACAAGTTTGATTGGAAATGGGGTGCTTGCTCTTCTGCGGAATCGTGCAGAGCTCCAAAAGCTTCGCGAAAATCCGGATCTGATTCCGTCAGCCATCGAAGAAATGCTCCGGTACGATGCGCCCAGTCAGCAGACCGCACGGCTTGCCGCGCAGGACGTTGCACTTGGCGGAAAGCGGATCCAAAAGCGGCAAGCGGTCATCGCCGTTTTGGCTGCGGGGAATCGCGATCCTGAACGGTTTCGCGATCCGGATCGATTCGACACAGAGAGAATCGATAATCGCCACCTGTCCTTTGGCTGGGCTGCCCATTTCTGTTTTGGTGCAGCACTGGCGCGAATCGAGGGTCAAATCGTTTTCGAGGAGATGTTGCGCCGTTTCTCCGACTGGACATTGGAGAATCGTCGTCTGGTCTGGCGGGAGAATCTGGGCCTGCGAGGTCTCACGTCATTACCACTGCGCTTTGTGAGTGTGAGATAGGCTCGGCCGCAAATAGTCTCGGTTGGAGTCCTGTTTCGAAATGAGTCAGTGCCGAACGTTTGCATGACCATTGTCGATCAACGCCAGGAACTATTCGATCGATACGTCGCCGGACGAATGATTCCGAGCGGGTCAACGGAGAGGATTGCCCGGCGTTCGGAGAATCAGCTTGTGCCGATGTCGCCGACCCAGCAGCAGGTGTGGCTGGGCTGCCTACGAGCGAAGCGTTGCCCGTCGCTCGGCAATGAAAGCATCACAATCTACCGAGATGGTCCGTTGGACGTATCTACTCTCGGCCGGGTCCTACGAGAAATTGTTCGCCGACATGAAGCGTGGCGCACGTCGCTCGATGTCCTGAACGGAACTCCTGCTCAGCTCGTAGCTCCCGTCCCTGCAGAAATAGACCTTCCCTTTGAGGATCTGAGCAACCTTCGCTCGGAAGAACTGAGAGAGGCGGAGGCAGCGCGCTTGACCTCCGCGCTGGCGTGCCAGCCATTCGACATGCAACGTGGGCCTCTCTGGAGGGTCTTGCTTTTGAAAACAGGCGGAGCCAGCTATCGCATTTTCATCGTGGCTCATCAAACGATCGTGGATGGAGTTTCTGCCCTTCAAATTCTTCCCGCGGAGCTCGCATCAATCTACGAGGCGTATTCGGCCGGCCATCCCTCGCTGCTTGCCGAGCTCCCGATCCAGTATGGCGATTTCAGCGTCTGGCAGAAGCTCTGGCTGCAAGGCGCGCGCCGCGATGCGCAAGTCGACTATTGGAGACGTCAGTTGGGTGAATCGATTGTTTCGCTGAACTGGCCTGCGGGCCTTGACGAGGGTGCCCGTGATAGTTATCGCGGTGTCATTTTGCCGTTTGCGCTGCCGAAGGAGCTGCGACCGAAGCTCGAGGGTCTCGCCCACGAGACAAAAGTGACCCTTTATATGGTGCTCCTGGCAGGATTTGCAGCCTTGCTTTCTAGATGCACAGGCCAGACGAACCTCTTGATCGGGACCTTTTCTCCGTCAGGACGAAAGCGGCTCGAGACGCAGGCGCTGCTGGGTTACTTTCTGAATCCAGTCCCGCTCCGATTTGCTCTCGAAAGAAATCCAACCTTCTTGGAATTGCTGGCGCAAACTCGCGCATTGGTCTCTGATGCGATCCAGCACGACGATGTTCCCTTCGAGCAGGTAGAGGAAGAGCTCCAGTTGGATTTAGGCAAGGCTGTCACGGTTGCGTTTTCGCTGCAGCCGAAGACACCCTCGCTGCCAACTGGATGGGATGTAACGACGATGGACGCACAAAGTGGCGGATCGAGGTGGCACCTGTATTTGGAGTTCATGGACCGCGAACACGAACTACTGGGCCGCGCTCAATTCAATCCAGAGGTCTTGACCGCTGACGACGTGGAAACGCTCGTGGGCGACTTGGGAACGCTACTGAGGGCCGCGGCATCGTCTCCGGAGAGACCAATCGGAGAATTGTAGTTCAAGCGAACACGAGCGCCTTCCGTGCGCAGCGAAAAATAATCGAGCCGTGCGATGAATACGCCATACGAGCTGACCAACGGCGACTGGTCGATATTCCCGAACGACGTGCCGCGAAATAGCTTCCGCGCAATAAATTGGTATCCGCAACAGATCTCATGGGTTACTGACCCGTGTTCCTCCGATAGCATCGCCTACAATTATCCTCTGAACTTTCGAGTGCGCGGACGTCTCGACTTGAGTGCGCTGCAGCGCAGCTTGGAGGAGATTTCGCGACGACAGGACGCATTGCGTTCGATCTTTCAACTTCAGTGCGGCGTTCTGATTCAATCCGTTCTCTCTCCGCAGCCCTTTCATCTCACATGCGTAGACCTTTCGGCACAGAACGCAGAAGCAAGGGAATCGGACGCACGCAGGCTGGCCGCCTTGGAGTGTGGCCACCCGTTCCATCTCGATTCGGAAATGCCTCTGCGCGCTACCGTCGTCACGCTCGCATCGGACGAACATATTGTTCTCATTACCACTCATCACATCGTTTTCGACGACTGGTCCGCAGATATTTTCTTGAATGAATTGTCGCTTCTTTATAGCGCCTATCTGTCCGGCGATGACTCGCCCCTTTCGCCAGTTTCCTTAACGTACCGTAGATTTGCGCTTCAGACTCGAGGCGCCGACCTTGAGCGCGACCTTGAGTTTTGGAAAGAACGACTGCGGGACCGAGCGGGATTCCATCATTTAGTGACGGATCGATCCGACACATCGGCGCGCCAGTTCAAGGGTTCGCACGAAGGGTTTCAGTTTTCGGCAGACGTAGCTGCGGCCATTCGCAAGCTTTGCCACCGCGAACGCGTAAGTCCATTTATTTGTTTTCTCGGAGCGTTCCAATGTGTGCTGGCTCGCCATTCTGGTGAACACGACATCGGAGTCGGCTGTGCGGTCGCTAACCGGAATTCGACGGAGGTCGAGAGTCTTATCGGTCCGATCTGTAATCGCATCCTTCTGCGGACAAATCTGTCGGGAGCTGTCACATATCGTGAACTCTTGAACCGTGTCCGAAACGTGGCATTGGACGCGTACGCTCATCAAGCGATACCTTTTGGAGACGTCCTGGGGGCCATGCCCGCTCTCGTCCAGCGGCTGCGTTCCCCCTTCCAGGTATTGATGGTTTTTCAGAGTGGCGGAAGAAAGCTACCCGACTTGCTCGGCCTGGAAGTTACGCACTTTTCGGTGGAGTCCAAGACAACGGGCTTCGATCTGGACGTGCGGCTGTTTCAGGGCAGTGCGGAGGAACTGCGCCTTGATATTCGTTACGACGTTAGTCTCTTCACATGCAAAAAAATACGCCAAATTCTTGAGGACTATCGCCGGACGATCGAGCTCATGATCCGCGTGCCAGACCATGGAATCTGGGATCTGCCGCTTACCAGTGCCGTGGAGAAGGAGCCTTTGGCGGTACTCGAATACCCGAAAGCCAGAGGTTCCGCGAGCCGGGACGACATCGACAAGCAGCTCCAGAAGATCTGGGAAGAAATCCTCGGAGTCCAAACGCCCGGAATACAAGATAATTTCTTCGAGCTCGGCGGGGACTCGTTGGGGGCGGCCCGCCTATTCGCGAGGATTCAGCAGAGATTTCATGTGACGCTGCCGTTGTCAGCGCTGCTGGAGGCTCCGACAATCGAGCGGCTGGCGGATCTACTTCGCGATCGCAGGTTGCCGAGCGGGCGGACGTCGCTGGTCGCGCTGCAGTCGCGCGGATCACGACCGCCGATTTTCTGCATACACGCGCGAACGGGCGACGTCTTTTCATTCCGTGGGTTTCCAAAGTACCTCGGGCCTGACCAGCCGTTATATGGACTGCAGTCCCAGGCTTTGGGCGGGGGACCGCCTCACTTCACCATAAACGAAATGGCGGCCCACTACCTTCGCGAGCTTCGAAGCGTCCGGCCGCATGGCCCTTATTACTTTTTCGGTTTCTCCTTTGGTGGTTTGGTGGCGTTCGAAATCGCCCGGCAATTGTGTACGGAGCACGAGGAAGTCGCTTTTCTGGGAATGCTATACACTCCGCCCCCCGGCTCGCTGGAAGATTATCCGCTCCCGCGGTTTTCCTCGCTACGACGGAGGGTCTCGAAGAAACTGAACGAGCTGCGTTCGCTCGGCGTGCGAGATAGGTTTAGGCGACTATCGCTGAACGCGTTGTACTTGAGCCGGCTCTCACTCAGAAGTGCAAGAGTCGACGGCTGGAGAATCATCACAAAACGCTTCGGCAACAAAACGGCAGAGCTTTTAGGCCGGCACGTGATGGACATCAACGACGTGCATGTGGCCGCCGCAAAGAACTACCGGCCTACGGGCGTATATCCCGGACGGATTACCTTCTTTGTTCCGGAGGCGTATCTCGATTCGTATGGCTATACTGTCGAGGCGGAGACCGGTTGGAGCCCATTTGCCGCGGGAGGGCTGGATCTCGTTCGCGTTCCCAATCGCGAAGGAATTCCCGTGGAAAGCGCTATCATTGAGGCCGTCAGCGACACGCTGAGATCCAGTATCGACATGGAACTTTCGCCGTTGCAAGTCCCGGCCGTCCGAAAGACAAATCCTGCTTCGTGCCGAAGTTCGCCAGCCGTTGACGTTTCACTCAATCTTCAGTTCGGTTCAAAAAGCGCAACTCCGGAATAGACTCCCTGCTGTGTGCCAATCAGGACGAAACTGTTGGGCGCGATCATGTAGAACGTAGCGCTGATCGCCTGAAAGGCAGGGTAGTGTCCGAAAACGGCTGTCGGCACGTTCGCCGTTCCTCGTCCGACTACGGTGTCCACAATCGAAAAGCTCCCGTCGAGGCCGAGATTCGAGTTGGCAACCTCGGTGAATCCTGTGGTGAAAGAAGTTAGGGCGCCCACGCCCGTGAACGTTCCGTTCATGTTTGCGAAGTTGAACGTCGCCGCGACATAAGGGAGGTCCGTGGTCAAGGTTCCGCCAGATGGATCCGGAGCGGCCGCCCCGTTGAACACCGAAACCACGCCGCCCGAGATACTTTGAGCGGTCAGGCCAGCGGCCTGCGAAGTAAACGTGCCAGAGAATCCGTTGTTCGTGATGGAATTGGCGGGCGGTATGTTTTGATACGAATCACCGTCGATCATGTATCCCTTACCGACGTCGTACGTGTAGAAGACTGCGTGCTCGATGAATCCGGTATTGAACCCACCGACGACGGAAGCGACACCTCTGGCCGTGGAGGGGTCAAACGTCACAGTGCCAGAAATCGTGTGCGTCGGCTTGATATCGCCTTCGTCGTTCGCATCAAACGTGAGGCTGAAGTTCGTTCCCTCGGAGATTGACATCACTCCCACGATGACATCAGGCTCCACAATGTTGGTGCCTGGAACAATATCCATGCCGGTTATTTGCAGCACGCTCGCCGTAGTATTGACGCTGCTGGAGGTGAACGGCAATTGCTGTATTTGCGCCGTGCCCGCCTGGACGGTGCCGAACTTCAGACCTTGGTCGATCTCGACGATGTTCAATTGCGACGAGCTCACGATGTAATAAGCGTACTTGGTCGCATTGCCCGCAATCGTGACCGTCATAGTGCCGCGCCCGGACGAGTCCGGCGCCGTGAATGGGCCGCCCGTGATGGGAGCTGCGACGTACGTCGGCGCAGCTCCACCCGCCTGGCTCTGATCCGCCACGCCACCGGTGACACCGGCGTTTCCGATTACGATCTGGCCAGCCTCCACAATGCGCCCGCCCACCGGACCATTCGAGTCCAAGCCAAAGGCATAGGTGCCAGCGGGATTGGCTGCCGTCAGCGCCGCGCTATCCTGCTGCACGATCGTTCCCGAACACAGGTAGCCGCTCCCGTCGAATTCGACGATCGTGCCGTGCGAGCCGTCCGCAGACAACGTGAACTTCATCGAGATATTCACCTTGGTATTTGGGAAAGTAAAGCTCGTGATCGTGAACGTTCCCCGGATCTGACCGTTGAAGGATTCGTCGATCGAGTAATTTCCGGCGATGGGAGCCGGCACGTGCAGGATTCCGCCATCGCCGTCAATGTCGATTTCTCCATTCGTTAGGTTTCCGTTTCCATCGGAAGTGATGCTACCCACCGCAACGAGCGGGAGTCCGGAGCTATCGTAGCCACGAAGCAAAAAGGCGTACGAGCCCTTTGGCAGGAGCGTCGCGGCCGAAACGATCGAGAAGCTGAAACTGTCTGTCGAGGAAGGTTGCGTAACGGACGTCGCGGTAATCGTGGGCGAGGCATTGGCACCGGCCGGCAGTGTCGTAGGCGGAGTATAAGTCGCAGTCGTCGTCGGCGCGGGCGGTGAGATAAGGGTGCCACATGCAGGTGCGCAGGCGGTTCCGTCAGCTGTAAGCGTCCATGTAACGCCGGCGGCCGCAGCGTCATTCGTGACGTCGGCACTCAGTGAAACGGGAGGGGCGGTGACGACTTGAGACGGAAACTTGTCCGTGATGACGACGCCGACGGCCGGAATGATCACGAAGTTGAAGACGTATTCCGCTGAGGCGTTCGCCGCGTCGGCGGCTGTAATCGTAGCGTTCTGATTCAGCGGCGCCGACTTCGGTGGCGTGTACACGGCCGACAGCGTATTTGCCGCCACAACCAGAGTGCCGCACGCGGGCGAACATGGGGCGTTGGCCAGAGTGAGCAACCATTTGATGCCGGCGGTGCTGCCGGGAGTGATCGTCGCCGTCAGCGTGACCGGCTTGTCACCGACCTGAATCGACGAGAACGTGTTGGTGACGGAAACGGTGATGGGAGGATCGACGCTGCCTGCGCAGCTACAGAGGGTCAGGAGAGCGATGACAGAAATAGTAGCAGCGAAAACGGTTCGCAAAGAGTGCTCCAAAACCGCCCGAGATCCGACCGGGAGGGAATCTTTCAGGCGCGTCCGAAACTGAGGCTGATAGCCTATTCGGGCTTTGTGAACGCCGTGAAACGGCTTGACGAATGTTTCATTACTCATCCCCGGACGCGGGGCAGTCGAAAAATGGAACTACATATTTGTCCCGTTCTTCTTCGCTTTTCTGACGCGCTGGACCGAAGAAACCGCGGATCTAGTTTCTTGCGACAAGTACACCTGCGACCGAACCGACCAGGCACCTAAGGCTTTGCCGATGGCGCAGATGCTGCAGCCGAGGCTTTCGAGTCTTTTGCAGCCGGAGGAGACATTAGAGGATTCGGCGGCGGACCCGCAGGCGGATAGTAGTGAACCCTTTCCGATTTGTCGGTCACGCTTGCCGGTTTGGCGTCCGGCTTAAGCTGGTCCTTGAGCCAGCCGAAAGTTTGGCCGTCCGCCGCCATCGAACGGAGGAAGGCGGGGCCATCACCGTACACGTCGATCTCAGCTCGGTCCGGCGCGGCGGCCTCAATTTTCTTCTGGACGGTCTCGGGGACGCGGGGGTCGGGGCGGACGTCGTCAATGCGAACGCTTCGCGCTTTCACCTTCGGCAACCACATTAGGGGATCGAGAGATGCGACACTGGCCTGAAACTCCGGCTTCAGGAATGGCGGACGCTCATCGTTCTTGATGACGCCGGATTTGGCGAGCCAATCGGGCCAGTCGCCCCAGGGGGTGAGAACCTCGAGGGATTTGATGCGCGCATCGGCGGCGGATGCGAGGATGGCGATGCTGCCGCCCGATCCTTCACCAAACATGCCCACATGATCCATATCAAGATCGCCCCGAGAGGCCAGAAAGTTCAGAATCATCTGCACGTCGTGCGTGGAGGTGGCGAGGGCTTCCTGAAGGCTTCCGACAAACCAGTCTTTGGGAGAGCGATATTCGGTGCGAGGGCCATCCAGCGCGGCGACGAATCCGACGGCCGCATAGCCGCTGCTGGACATGGTCTCGCACCAACTCTCATTGTCGAAACGCTTGGTGTCCGATGGAACGGAATACAAGAAGAGAATCACAGGTGGCTTCGCCATGCCTTTTGGGCGAACGATGTAGAGGTCGAGCGGGTCGCCCGGGCGCCAGTTGACCTGCCAAAGTTCGCGAGTGAAATGACCGCTAGGCTTGTCGTCCCGCTGTCCAAGCACAGGGATATCCGCACGGAGATCGCTCGACTGGAGCGAGATCGAATTCCAATCCTCGTGGAACATGACCTGGCTTGGCGGGGCAGGCGACGGGCCATTTTGAGCGAAAGCAAAACCGCCAAGCAGCGCGAAAAAAAACCCGATCAGGGATTTCGATGCACTGGATAGTCCGATGTTCATTGGGAGTCTTCCGATTCTTTCATTGAGATTAGAGTGCTAATAGGCCTCATGTGGTGAATAAACGAAGTGGCAGGCAGCAACAGCGCCGCCTGCCACCCGATTGTCTGGATGAGTTACGCAGCACTACTGCTCAATGCTGTAGAACTCACCGGTCGGACCGTAGAAGTTGATATAGTCTGCTTCGGAAGCGATTGGGAAAATGTCTCCCGTCATGTCGCCGCCAGCTTCCGGCAGACCCGCAGGCCCTAGACCAATGCCGTTGTCGGGATACTGACCGACTTGGCCATAGTGCGAGCGGAAGACAGGGAGGTTCTGCTTTACGGAGCCGCAGGTCGTACCCACGCAGATCTGCCAAGGGACAAAATCCGGAATCGTGCTGTATGCCTGATCCTGAGCTTCCTGGATTAGGCTCTGCGGAGTGATCGTGCCCGTCAACGACGTGGCCGTGTAGGATTGAGCGGTCTGATCGACGAGGGCCCGCAGAACCGACCAAATCCGGTAGTTACCGGCGATGATGTTGGCGAACGTCGGCAGGTTCCAGCCCGTGCAGCTAAACGTTGACGTATTGAAGAAGCCGGAGCACTGCTTACCGGAGCCGACGGTTGGGAACACGCCGCTGTTGCCGGCTGTATAGCTGGAGTAAAGCGGGTCAACGCCCCCAACAGTTAGGTAGTGGATGTTGGTCTTTCCGCCAAATGAAGCAAGGCTCCAGAAGGCATAGCCGATCGAGTCTGCCATTGTGGCGTTGGTCGAGTTGACAGCGCTGACCATGTCGCCCGTGCCAATAGCCCTCATACGCCAGTTGGTGTAGCCACCGAAATTCTTGACGTCAAGAGGATCGGCGCATCCGCCAGCGAGAGCCGTTTCTGGGTTCGCGTACGTTCCCGCACCCGCATAGCCGGCCGCGTTGGTGATGTTGCAGTTCTCGGTGGTACCGTTGTCCGAATTGGTGGTCGAGGGGGCCGGCAAACCCGTTTCCTGCGAGTTGCCATACTGGCTGTCCCTCGTCCGAACCGTCTGCCATTCGAAGGTATTGTACGTTCCGGAAGTGGGTTCGCGCTGAACGACAGGAACCGCGACAGGAACGCCCCCGGGGCAAGGCGCGCCCACGATACCTGGGGTGTGCGCTTCAAAGCCGGCATATAGCTGGGAGAGAACGTGAGGGTTGACATTGGTGGCGGGGAAAGCGTTGAAACTGCAGGCAGAGGTGCCGATCCAGTTGACGAGAACCAGGACCGGATCCGCGCCAATTGGAATCGTGTTGATCGAAGGGATAGCAAAGCTCGTGTTGATGGGGTCGAAACCGATAGTGTAATTCACGCTGCCTTGGGTAAGAGCCGTACCGTTCGACGCTGAGCCGGGTACCAACGGGTTGCTCGCGGGGATGCTGTACGGGACGACAAAGGCTACGTTATTGGCGTCGAAGGTGCTGTAGATGGGCGTGTAGAAAGTAGTGCCGATTGCGTTGAAGTTGTAACCGAGGCATGTCGCCAAGCCGCTCGTCTGGTTACCCGGAGAGCAAAGCGCACGGTTGCTGGCGTACAAGCCGTCTTCTGGGCGAATGTCGGTAAAGGCGACGTTGAAATTCGCGCCGTTGACGATGTTGTAGATATACTGCGGCAACAGATTGCCTTTCACGACTGGCGATGCTTGGCAGCTCGCGCCAGTGTCATTCAAGAAGGCAATCTTGCACTGGCTGTCTCCGACCGAAGCCACGCTGGTGACGTTCGGGTCTAGGGCGATCCATCCGTTGGTCTGACTGCCCCCGTTGTTCATCTGACCGAGGAACAAGCGCTGACCGACCACGGAATCGACCGACAGGTAGACGCAAACCTGCGTGACGGTGGGGTCGTTCAGTGACGGTGAGGCGTTGCCATTCCAAACAATCCAGATGTTTCCGGGTTCGCTGGCTTGCACACCGGTGCGGTTATCGACCCCGGCAGCCACGGGAACGCCGGGAGCGCCGCCGGTGGTATCGAAACCGCCGTTGGTCCATAGGTTGGTCCCGCACGGATTCGAGTTCGAGGTGGCAATCGGGTCACCATTCACGGCGGCGACCGCTATACTCGGAAACAGTGCTGACGAACCCACTCCGACGACCTGCGGCCGCGGCGGGGTTGTTGCAAACGACGACGGCGCGATGGTCAGCGCCGCCAGACACAGCAGTACTGCAAGGAACTTCGTACCTTTCATAGATTGATCTCCTCAGATTGTAAGGTTCGTTGTCGCGCCTTCGCATTGTCCGCACGGACATCTTCTTCTTCTTGCGTGATCCTTCCGGGCGGTTGAGGTGGATCCTCACGCCATGACGGGGTGGAGTGAGCGGTCACAATACGCGCTTCGGTCATCTCTTTACTTGAGTCGCCATACCCCGACCGGTGTTGGCCACTCCAAAAACCGAAACCGATAAGACCGCGTTCGTGAGCTGTGGCCAGCAAAGCTGGGCCGCCAGCCGTCGCAAACGCATCACGATGGCGGGAAGTATTGTGCGCGTCTGTTAAGGAGTAATTACGCGCGCCGCAAACTCACGTGAAACTACGGCGAATGACCTGAGGAATTGCTGAAAATCCAGAAAAATTCAAAATCGAACAGCCGAAACACACTTTGGCACGTATTTCGTTTGCAAGACGCCCCTGAAATGAGGAGCAGAGGGTCAAAACTGCAGACAGGCCCGGCGAAATCGCCGCATAAAAGATGAGAAAGCAGGTCTCGAACAAGCGTGAAACGCGATACGAGCAGCCGGAGCCCGATCCTTCTTTTGCGGCCGCAACACAAATGAAAAGCAATCTGCGAAACGTAGTAACGATTGGAAGCGAGTATTCATATTCGCGTCACGCGCCACTAATACGCCCTGAGTATTCAACGGAGGGCACTGTCGGCGGTCCCGAGTGGCGCACGCCCGACGCTTCACTTTCCGATAGGAGGCACGCATTAGTGCCGCCGGGACCAACGACGGACCGTGCCTCGTGTTGGCATTCATGAGCGCGACGACTCAACAAATCGAGCTCCACAGAGACACGCCGAGCCCCGAGCGCAACGTGGAGCCCTCCCGGTTCACGACGGGCGTGGCGACGGTTTTCGGCGGCCAAATTCTTTGCGCGATGGTCGCGCTCGCGATCGAGATCTGCTATGCGCGCCTGCTGGGACCTGCCGGGAAGGGGCAAGTAAGTTTGTGCCTGATGCTGGTGGCAATTGGAGCGGCCGTCGCCGGGTTTGGCGGATCCGTCCCTCTGACGCTTTGGATCGCGGAGAGAAAGAAGCGCTGGGACGAATGGCTGCCAGCGGTATGGTTCTGGGGTCTGCTCGGATGCACCGGAGTCAGCGTCGTGTGGGCCATCAGCTACTGGGAATGGCGTCCTGGGTTTCTGCGGGGCATCACCCCCGGGCTGGCCGCTCTAGTTTTCCCAACGATCCCCTTGTGCGTGTTTTTCGAGTATTTGGCCGCAATTCTCGGGGGTATGGAGCGGTTCCGGCTGCGCGCAATACTGGCGTTGATAAGTCAGGTCGCGGAGCTGGTTGGCATCGTAGGATTGTTTTACTTCTGGAGCCGAACGGCAGAAGTCGCGGTGCTCGGAAACCTTGTCGGACTGCTGGCGGCAGGAATCGTCGGTGCCGCACTGCTGCGAGAGTGTTTTCGGAACTGGTGGAAACTCGCGCCGGCCGTGGGACGACTCGGTTCGGTTTTGAGTCTCGGAATGATGGGCCAGTCCAGCGGGCTGGCAATGTTCTTCACCTACCGGCTGGATGCCTTTGTCGTGAACTATTTTCTCGGCCCGGCGCAGGTTGGGCTCTATACATTGGGGGCCGTGATCGCGGAATCGCTGTGGCAGGTGTCCTCTGCCGTCGCCGTCACGCTGTTTCCCCGAACAGCGCGGACGGCGGACCGGCAAAGCGAGCAGTTTACCTGTGCCGTGACGCGACAGGTTTTCCTGCTGATGGTTCTCATGGGTGTTGTCCTGGCTGTCTTGAGCCCGGTGGCCGTTCCTCTCGTTTTCGGGACGCGATTTCGCCCCAGCGTGCAGGTGATTCTCTGGATTTTGCCCGGGATCGTCGCGCTGGCAGTCGGAAAAGTGATGGCGGCCGATTTGACGGCCCGCGGAATGGCCAAGTTCAACGTCGCGATTGCCTTTCTCTCGGGCACCGTGGCTGTGATTCTGGATTTTGCCCTCATTCCGCGCATTGGCATCAAGGGCGCAGCCCTGGCGTCCTCGATTACCTACGTCCTGGGGGCGTTCCTGACCGCCTACACTCTGAAGCGTTTTCTAGGAGCGACTTGGAAGTCTCTGTTGGTGCCGACCTCGGCCGAGATCATGTCATTGCGAAACGTTTGGATTCGATTCATGCGTGCGATGAAGTTTGCCCACCTGCGAGTAAATGGGACGGCCGCGAGAGAGCTGTAAACAGATTTGCTCGTCCCGCTTGCGCGGCTGAAGAGTTCGAAACTAACGCGTGAGTTTGTCACAAGACTTTTCTTACATTTCTCAGAGCGGAAATTGCGCTTAACCTGATATTCACGCGATTGAAATTCGTCCCTCATCGTGGCGTAACGGACGTGCGGCGAGTATGAGGCTCACTTCCAGTGAGGTGCCGCGCGTGAAATGCTTCCAAACGTTATGTGTAGTTGCATTGGTCCTGATTTTGGCAGTCATGGCATCAGCACAAGCCACGAATAGCGGTTCGATTGCGGGTTCTGTCAAAGATACCTCTGGATCTTTTGTCCCGGGCGCAACCGTCACCATCGCAAGGGGTGCAGGGACCACGCAGACGGCTACAACAGACGCCCAAGGCCAGTTTCTAATAGGAGGTCTTCCGCCGGGAACCTATACCGTAACTATTTCCGCCCAGGGCTTTACGGACGTCAAGCTCGACGCGGTTGTTGTCACGGCTGGAGAGACGGCTCGCGCCGATGCCGCCATGGAGCTTGCTGCAGTCAAGACCTCCGTTCACGTCCAAGGCGAGGCGCCCGCGCAGGTTGAAACGGAATCCTCGCAAATTGCCGGTACGCTCACCGAGGAAGAGGTCACGACGCTTGGACTGAACGGGCGCAACTTCACGCAGTTGATTGCTCTGGCGCCTGGAGTGAGCAATCAAACAGGCCAGGATGAAGCGCTAGTTGGAGTGAAAGGGAGTGTGAACTATAGCGTGAATGGCGGGCGTGTCGAGTACAACACGTACGATGTGGACGGCGGCGATATCCTGAACGCGAGCATCAACGGTAGCCGAAGCACACTGATCGTCTTTCCGAGCGTCGATGCGATCGCGGACCTGCAGGTTCTAACATCGAACTACGGAGCTATGTATGGTCGGAGCGCTTCAGGCACGATCTTAGCGACGACGAAATCCGGGGGCACTAGCTTTCACGGTGATGCGTACTTCTTCGCGCGCAATGAGATCTTCAATGCCAAAAACTACTTCGACATCACTCGCCAGGCGCCACTGTATCAAAAGTATAGTCCTGGCGGCACGTTCGGCGGACCCATCTACATTCCGGGACATTACAACACTGGCAAGGACAAGACATTCTTTTTTGTGTCCGAGGAATATCGGCACGACAGGGAACCTGTGGAGTTTAACCAGGGAGTACCGTCGCTTGCGGAGCGAAACTGCTCACTCGCGGCCAACCCAAACCCTTTTTGCCTTTCGCCGACCTCGTTCGGCCCGCAGTTCTTTGGAGACTTTAGTGATGTGTGTCCGGCGGTTTCGCCGGGGCTAGCGGGCAGTTTTGCGGGCGGTCAGACACTTTTTTCCCGCAATCCAAAAGCCCCAAACTATTTTCCGGACTGCCCCGCATCGGGAGGGGCAGGAAATGGTCCTTTCGGTCCGCTGCTGTTGACGTTCAATGGTAACCTCGTCCCAATCGATATCCGGTCGAGGGCAATCCTAAGTACGGGTCTGATACCGGCGCCTACTTCCAACACGGGGTGCAACTCGTCTATTGGATCTTGCTACGACGCGACAGTTTCTCCCCTGACGACTTGGCGCGAAGACCTTTTCCGGATCGACCACAACATCACAACAACTGAGAAAGTAACCTTTCGCTACATACATGACGCTTGGAGTACGGTTGTCCTGTCGCCGCAATGGGCCATAATTCATAACAGTTTTCCGACCGTTGAGAACGAGTTCGTCGGTCCCGGGACGAGCATGGTGGCTCATCTGAATAGCATATTCTCGACAAAGTTCGTCAACGATGCGGCAGTCGCTTACACGACCGACCACATCACAATAACGGACATACCAGGGCCGGGCGTGAAAAGCCTGGCTCCTCCTCCGCTTGATCCGGCAAATCCCTCGGTGACGATAGCCAGCCCGCCGTGCTTTGGCCCCGGATCGGATTCTTGCGGAATCGGATATATTTTCAAGAACGGCTTTGGCGGAAAAATTCCCGGAATTCTGATCGCAGGTACCAATGCAGCCTATGGCGGCCAAGGGTTCGCGGTAGACTCCGGCTACATGCCCTGGCACCATTCGAATCCTACATACACTTTTCGAGACGACATGACGATGGCGATGGGAACCCATACACTTCAAGTGGGCGCGCTGGCGATTATCGCCCAACGCAATGAAGTCAACCCACCCGTCGGGGCGAACATCGGTGACGAGCAGGGCATTGCGACGTTTTCGAACATAAATAGCTTAGGTACTACCGGGAACGCATTTGCGGATTTTGAAACGCCGCACATCCAGTCGTACCAGCAAGATAGCGCGCAAGGTGTATACCACAACAACTACGAGTACGCTGAACCGTACGTGCAGGACGATTGGAAGATCACACGGAGGCTAACGCTCAATCTAGGATTGCGACTGAGTCTGTTTGGTCTGTATCACGAAAAGAATCATGAGTCCTACGACTGGGTGGCCTCGCAGTACAGTTCGGCCTTGGGATCTCAGGTGCGAGTTGAACAGACCACTGGCGGCACGTTGCCGGGCGGCGCGCTGTTATTTACGAGCACGGGAAAGGCCGTTCCATTAAACCTCGCTAGTCTCGACCCTCATCTTGTGAACGGAGTGCTGCGGTGCGGCGTCGACAAATACGCGGACGGAAAGCCCGTGCCCTCAGCATGCATGACGGGCCATCTCTTCAATCCGGCACCGCGAATCGGATTTGCGTGGGACCCTTTCGGTAACGGCAAGACGTCTGTGCGCGCTGGCTATGGAATCTTCTGGGAACATGGAACGGGGAACGAAGCGAACACAGGTTCGCTGGAAGGCAGCCCTGGCAACCTAGGGGCGGGCGGCGTGGTTGACATGACTCAGTTCTATCCGCTCACATGGACCTGCATCGCCAACTCAGGCACGGGTTGCGGCGGCACGAACAATCTGGCGTTCCCATTGAATCTGACGTCGATACCGACGAAGGTGACGTGGCCTTACGCGCAGCAGTGGAGTTTGAGTGTCCAGCGCCAGTTGCCGGGGGATATGCTCGGATCGATTGCCTACGTTGGCAGCCGCGGCACGCATTTGACAGCGGTACTCCAGGTTAACCAATTGGTTCCTGTGAACCCAGCTCAGAATCCGTTCCAGCCGGGTCAGCCTCTCACTAGCGCAACCTGCTCGGAGCTCGTGAACGGCGCTAACATCAACGGTCAGATATTCGTTCTCCCCCCTCCTGGACAGCCCGCAACTCCGGTCGTCGCCAACCTTGAGGCTGCGTGCAGCGGCGACTCGCCAATCATTCCCGTACCGGACGCTCTTCGGCAGCCAGGACTGGCGATCGCGCCAGGACTTGGTCAGATTTTCTCGCTTCAGGATGTCGCCGAATCGCATTACAACGGGATGCAGGTGGCTCTGCGGCGCACCAAGGGCCCCATTACCATGGGGCTTTCCTACACGTACAGTCACTCGATCGATGATTCTTCAGACCGCACCTCGACGGTCTTCGTGAATGCGTATGATCTCCACCAGAACACGGCGAGTTCAGACTTCGATGAGCGTCACTTGCTCAGCATAGACTACATTTATGATCTCGATGATTTCGGCCGCAGGGCGTTCAAGAACATGAACTTCAACGATTCCACCGACCCGACACAGTCAAATGGTGGAAGCGGAAGCGGGCTGGTGGGATTCTTTAGAGGTTGGCAACTCTCCGGCGTCGCTCTTTTCGCGTCAGGCACTCCTTTCAGCGTGCTGAATAACGGCAGCACGAACGGAAGTTCGGTGCCAGACACGGCGGGAGTGGCGGCCGTCACCGGACCCGGCTCCTACCCGGACGTGTTATCGAAAGCTCCACCGACGCCTCAACCGGTAGGGACCGGTACGATCGGCCCACTTCTCGGAAATCCGGGACGGTTTGTCGCGCCCGAAGGATTGACATATGGCGACGCGGGCCGGAATTCGATGAACAATCCGAACCGCCTAAACTTTGACATGTCGCTGATCAGGAACTTCAAAGTATCGGAAGGCGCGAGTCTGCAGTTCCGCTTGGAATCATTCAACACATTCAACCATATTCAATTCCGGATTTACGACCCGATGAATCCGGGCAGCACGGGAAACAACGTCATTTCCTGCTATGCGCCAGTGACTTCCGGTGTCGAGCCCCTAAATCTTTCGGCGGGAGATGAGTCGTGCCTAGGGAACGGGAATTCGTTTCTGCATCCAATCGACGCTCACCGCTCGAGAACCATGCAGCTCGGCCTTAAGCTGTTGTTCTAGGCATGGGAGCTAACCAGCGTGCCAGGACCCGCGCAAGAGCGCGAAACTGGTTCTTGCGTGGCGAGTAGGTGCAGGTGAGCAGACAGAAGCCAGCAGCCCTCCCGACTCAGTCGAGAAACTGCGGATTCTTCGCAAGGGAACGATGGATCTTGCGATTTGCGAAAATGCCCCGAAGGACTTTTGAAATAGTCGCAGAAATCAGTCGCAGATCACCGACAAAGGTGATGTCTTTGCAGTAAGCAATGTCGAGTTCCAATTTCGCGGGAAGAAGCGTACCAACGTAGAAACCCTCCTTATCGGTTTCGCTCGCCAGGATGCACTCTTCATCTGCGTAAGCGACTGCGGAAAGCCCTGTTATTCCCGGCCTCTCACAGAGGATGCTTTTTTGCCTCGCCGTGTATTTAGCCGTATAAACGGGTACTTCAGGCCGGGGACCAACTAGGCTCATGTCGCCCAAAAAGACGTTGATCAGTTGCGGAAGTTCATCCACCTTCGAGTGCCTCAGGAAACTGCCGAGCGGAGTGATCCGCGCATCTCCTTTTGCTGTCAACAGCGATTGATTTGCATCGTCTTGAACTCGCATCGTTCGAAATTTGAAAATGCGAAAGGGTTTGCCGAACTGCCCGGTCCGGCCTTGCCTGTAGAAAGCCGGCCCGCGACTGCTGACTCGCACGGCGAGCGCGACTAAAAGCAGGATAGGCGCTAGAACAACGAGGCCGGCAAGCGCGCAGATTGCGTCGAACCACCTTTTCCCGATTGCACTGTAGAAATTCGGAATCATGGCACCGTTGGAAAGCGTCTACCTGCGGTAGATGCGGGCAATGTCGTGCAGAGATTCGATTACGCGATCACATTCCTCGTCTGCCATTGCGGCATAGAGCGGTATGGAAATCGCGCTCGCAAATCGCTCCTCGGCGTTGGGAAACTGCCCGTTGTGATAGCCGAGGCGCTTTTGATAGAGCGAATGGAGATGCAAGGGAATGAAATGAACTGATGTTCCGACGCCACGGTTCTTCAGTTCCTCGATCACGCGGTTCCGATCGATGCGGAGCGCGCTAGAATCTACATTCACGACGTAAAGATGCCAGGCGCTGGTCGCATTACTGGGAACCACCGGAGTCTGGAAAGCGTCCAGGGGCGCAAGACCGCGGCCGTAACGCCCAGCAAGAGCTGCACGGGCAGATTGCATCGCATCGCATTTTGCGAGTTGGACGAGACCAATCGCCGCCTGAATGTCCGTAAGGTTGTATTTGTAGCCCACTTCGAGTATGTCATAGCGCCACGATCCGGCTGACGTGTAGCGCTTCCACGCGTCCTTACTGATACCGTGAAGGCTCAGAATGCGTATGCGGTCGGCATACTCTTCGTTCTCTGTCGTAACCATTCCCCCTTCGCCGGTGGTCAATGTTTTGGTCGCATAGAATGAAAAGCAGGTGATGTCTCCGAGTTTGCCTACCATTCGACCTTCATAGCGAGAGGGCAGCGCGTGCGCAGCATCCTCGATCACCGTGATGTTGCGCTTACGGGCGATTTCCAGAATCGCGTCCATGTTGCGAGCGTACCCCGAAAAATGAACAGGAATAACTGCCCGCGTCCGACTAGTGATCGCTCCTTCAAATTCCTTCGGGTCCAGGTGATACGTGCCACGCTCGCAGTCGACAAGCACGGGCTGGGCGTTGAAATAGCAGACCACCTCGCCTGTAGAGGCGAATGTCATCGCAGGAATTATGACTTCGTCTCCTGCTTTGAGGTTGGTTGCAGCAAGCGCGAGATGCAAGGCAGCGGTGCACGAACTGACGGCGACAGCATGCGTCGCACCCGTGTAACGCGCAAAGGCAGACTCAAACTCCCGGACACGGGCGCCGGTGGTCAGCCAGCCGCTTCGGAGTACGTCGACAACTGCACTGATTTCATCTTCTTCGATCAGCGCGCGACTGAAGGGAACGAATTGTGGCGTGACGACTGTCATCGACTTTCTCTCCTCGGATGGTTGCCCTAGCTTGCTGCGCGCGTGCTGCCAGTCGGCCGCATAAGAGGTGCGCGAAGCTGCGAAATCCAGTTGTCGACGAGCCGAGACCATTGGAAATTGGTTTCAACGAAGCGGCGCCCGTTTTCTCCCAGTTCGCGGCTCAGCGGGGGATTCTCGATTAGGTGCAGCGTCGCGTTTGCCAGCGACACCGGATCTTCCGGGGGCGTGACGATGCCCGCACGAGCCTTTCGAATCAGCCGCGCTGTCTCTCCTGCGCCAGCAAAAATAATCGGCTTTCCTGAAGCGAGAATCGGGAAAATCTTGGAAGGGCGCGCGCCTTCGTAGATCGAAATGTTAATGAGAGAGGCAAGACCGATTTCTGCGATGGAGAAATATGGCGGCAAATCCTCGAGGGGAACAGGCTCGCAAAAGGTAACGTTGCGAAGCTTCATTGTTTCCCGCAGTTGCAACAACCTAGGTTTGACGGAGCCTGAACCTACAAACAGAAAATGGATTTCGGATCGTTGTTCTAACAATTTGGCGGCCTGCAAAACGTATTCGAGGCCGTGAGCCGTTCCCAGCGTTCCAGCCCAGAGAACGATCCGCTTACCTTCGAGGCCCATTCGAGCTTTAAGCTGACGACTTACAGGCCGCGGCCTGAAACGAGTCGTATCCGCGCCGTTCGGCAGGAACAGGATCTTGTCGGGCGGCACATGTTTCTTTTGAAGCAGTGCGTCGCGAATGCCGTCAGTCACAGCGGTGACGTACGACGCCCTTTGGTAACTCCAGCGCTCGATGACGCGCATGCAGCGGACGGCGATCCCGTCCCGAAGAAAACCTCCGTCTGTGATCACATCGGGCCAGAGGTCGGCAACGTTAAATATAAGCGGCACTTTCCACAGAAGGCAGGCAACGAAAGCAGGAAGGCTCAAGAATAATGGCGGCGACTCCACGAATACGTAGTCCGGCTTTTGCGCGTGCACAAGCCCAAAACAAGATGTCAGCGTAAACGAGAGATAATTGAGCATTCGCCGCAAACCGCTGCCAACCGAGGCGTAGAGCCATACGCGATGAACGGTGATACCCTCGCGATATTCTCGTCGATAGAAGCATGTTGCATAGCCTGGAAGAATTCGGCCCTCAGGATAGTTTGGCAGTGCGGTAACGACTTCGACATCGTGGCCCGCGCGCGATAGTTCTGCCGCCAAAGATTGAAGGCGAGTCGCAGCGCCTCCGGTTTCGGGCGGAAAATACTGCGTCAATATGAGAAATTTCATTGTCGGCAACCACGTGAACGCTTTAACAGTGTGAAGCCGAAGGCGGCGTTGAAGCTTCTATGTGCGGGCGAGTCGACCTAGGAAACGCCGTGGACCTCGGCCCATAGTTCCAGGGAAATGGCGCGAAAGATCGCCGAAGACGATAACGCCCGCGAATCCTTTTGTAGAAATGCCCTGCATTCGTTCGCAAGACTCCTCGCATTCATGAAACGGCTCATTCGCAGAGCGTCCGGCGCATCCCAGAGCGCGCGGTGGCCGTTTTGCAGACCGACGCGAACCCACTCAGCATCAGGAGTATCAAAGCCGAGCTTTGTTTTTCGTAGGCGAATCTGCTCTGGCAAAGTCCCGGATAAGGCGCTTCGGAGCAGCCACTTGCTCCAGCCGTTGCGCAACTTAAGGTGAGCGGGGCAATTGACAGCGAATTCGACCAGTTCGTAGTCGAGAAACGGCAGGCGCGATTCAATGGAATGTGCCATCGAGATACGATCTTCGTGGTGTAGCAGGGATGGGATACTGGAATAGGTCAAGTCGAGTTTCTGGCGTTCGGCAATGCTCTGCGCGGCGCCGAGCCCGGAGACTGTTTTCTTGAAATTGTCCTTGAACTCGGACGTGCCGACGCGGGCCGTCAAAGAGAACGGGCTGCGGAATATGGAGGGCAAGTACCGGCTCGCAGCGTCTAGTGTCCAATAAGATGTGGTGCCGTTGCGGGGCCACAGCAAAGTTTCGCGGATAATTCTGGGATCGCAGGTGCGCAAGAGCTGCCAGAGATAGAAGTAGCGATACTTCTGATATCCGCAGAGAGCTTCGTCGCCTCCCTGGCCCCCCAATAGGACCGGGGTGCCGTAGTTACGCGCATCTTCCATAACGCACCATTGCGGAAAAACACCGGTGCTCATGAGCGGTTCATCCATGTGGTAGACGATTGACTTGATATTTTTCCAAAACGCGTTGCTTCGAGGGTATGTCATGTGGCCAGAAGACCCGACGGAAGCAAGAACGATCGAGATGTAATCTCGCTCGTCAATCGGGCGGTCCTCGAAACAAGCCGAAAATCCCTTGATTTCCACGCTTGGCTCAATTTCTTTCGCTTGACACAAGACAGACGAGGAATCCAAGCCGCCGCTCAGGGATACGCCGATAGGGACGTCACTCCGCATCCGCAGCTTCACAGCAGCCTTGAAACGCCTCCGGAATTCCTCGACAGCTTCCTGTGGAGTGATTTCGCCAGTAGGTTGAACTCGCAATTCCCAGTAGCGATGCACGGAGGGGGCCAAGGGCACCGTTAAGTCGAGTGTCAGCGCATGTCCTCCGGGGAGCTGATGAACGCCTGTGAAAAACGTGTCGGACGAGCCATCCAACAAACCCCATTCGAGAAATGCATAAACGCTTTGAGCGTTTGCTACACGCGAGACTGAGGAGGCCTGAAGAATCTGCTTGATCTCAGAAGCAAAGTAAAAGCGGCCAGCGACCATCGCGTAGTAAAACGGTTTGACTCCGAATCTGTCCCGGGCGCAGAAAAGCCTCTGTCGAGCCCGATCCCAGATGGCAAAGCCCCACATGCCGTTGAAGCGAGCGAGGCACTCTTGTCCCCACTCCCGGTAGGCGCGCAGAATGACCTCCGTGTCGGTTCCTGTACGGAACTTGTGTCCGTAGTTCTCCAGCTCGTGATGAATTTCTTTGTAGTTGTAAATCTCGCCGTTAAACGTGATACATAGATCTCCATTGTCACTCATCATGGGCTGATTGCCGGCCGGCGAAAGGTCAAGAATTGCAAGGCGACGGCTCCCCAGGCCGACAACAGGTAAAGAAATGGTCGGCATGCGGCGCTCATCATGAATGATTTCGATTCGAGAGTTTTTCCCGGGCTGGGAGAAGGCGAAACCGAAACCGCTCGGTCCGCGATAGCTTACGAGATCGGTCATCGCGACCAACGTCTTTGGATCAAATCCGTCCAGGGACACGATGCCTGCTATGCCACACATATGCGTGTCCCCAACTCTCGATAGAGGTCGACGAGTTTCTTGGCCTGCAAATCCCAGTTGTAACGGTCGAGCACTGCAGACTGTCCGCGGCGGCCCATCTCCGCAGCTTCCGCGGGATGCGTCAGAAGGTATTCAATCGCACGAGCAATTGCGGGAATGTCATGAGGTGGAACCAAAATTCCGCATCCGCAATCTGTGATGATGCGGCGCCACAACGGAAAATCGGACGCCACCACGGGGATACCCGCCCCCATATATTCGAACAGCTTTTGAGGCATGGACTCCACGTAGTTTGGCAGCGGATGCAGTACGACAAGGCCCGCGCGTACCGTGTGCAACATTCGAAACGTGTTTGGCAGATCCAAACGTCCGTGGTAACGCACGCGCCCCCAGCCGGGCAGGCCATGGAGGTCTTCGATCTGGACGTCACCTTGCACGGTAGGTCCGGCGAGCTCAAGCGTGGCTTCCAGCGACGCGGGCAATAGGTTCATTGCCGCAACCATGTCATAGATTCCGCGCTGCCCGGTGATTCCACCGGCGTAGACCACCGACTGCCTCCGCGCCTCCCACGAGCCCGGAAGGTCCTCGGTTACGAGTTCGTCGGAGCACGGGTAGTTGTAGACGATCACGGTTCGACCGTTGATGGTCCGAAAGCGATCGGCTATTGTGGGCGTCACCGCCACTAAGGCAGAGAAATGGCGACAGACTCCTGCTTCCATCTTTTTCATCAACCAAGAAACGGCACCGCGGCTCCATTCGGGGAGGTAGGTTTTTCCGAGCATGTCCTTGGGATAGTCCTCGTGAAGGTCGTAAATGACGTCCTTTCCAGCGGCCCGGAGGGCCAGTCCAGCCGGAATTAGTTCTGGATCGTGGAAATGATATATGTCCGCGTCCTGCCGAACCGCTTCACGATAGATTCTCCATACCGTGCGAGTCATTCTGGCAAGCCTGGTTCCGTCTCGCCGGACCGACCTGATTCTGACTTCGTCGAGGGTTGTGTCTTCAGAATGTGGCCCGATGCTCGTGACGTCGAATCCGGCCCGAGCCAACGACCGGCATTCCTTATGAAAGATCCTCCCATCAACCGCAGTGTGTGCTGACGTCATGTGCACTACCTTGACTCGTTCCATTAGGGACCTGCCCGAAGAAGAAACGTCGCGTTGACGAGAATTCAGGCTCGCGAGGACACAAGTAGCTCCGAGACGATTCGCTCGGCAGCCCTTCCGTCCCCATAGGGCGCCGAAATCGACCAGTGCCGTGGGCGACGCTCAGCGACCGCTGCCATAATCGACTCGGCGGTCCTACCCGCTAGACAGTTCGCTCCCACAGCAACCGTATCAGGCCATTCGGTGGTGTCACGCAGAGTGACGCAAGGCACGTTGAGATAGAAAGCTTCCTTTTGGACTCCGCCCGAATCTGTCAGAATCGCGCTTGCGTGACTCTCCATGGCGATCATTTCGAAATACCCGAGTGGAGCGACGGGCCGAATGTTTCCATTGAGAGAGAGGCCAATGGAATCCAGAAATTTCCTCGTACGCGGGTGGACTGGAAATAGAACTGGAAGATCCAAAGACCCGACCGCGCTTAATATCTCTCTGAGCCGATCGGGATCGGCCGTATTTTCGGCGCGGTGAATGGTCAACACATAGTATTTTCTGTCTGACAGACCAAAATGCTGGAGGCTGCGCTCCGCGTAGGTTTCCGCGGTGCCGCGATTTTGGAGGAGCGCATCATACATCACGTCGCCGGTCACAACCGCGCGGCGCTTGTGCGGGTTATTTTCCGTGCTCAGCCCTTCCCGTCGAAGATTCTCCAAAGCATCTTCCGAAGGGGCCAGCAGGAGGTTGCTCAGGTGGTCGGAAACAATGCGATTTTGTTCCTCAGGTTCGGTGTCGCCGCTCCTACACCCCGCCTCCACGTGTGCGAGGGGCAGTTTCAATCTGGCAGCCAGCAGTGCGGCGGCCGCCGCCGAGTTTGTGTCGCCGTAAACGACGACCCAATCAGGGTGCTCAGCAGATAGAACAGGTTCGAGCCGTTCGAGCATTCGGGCAAGCTGCACGCCGTGAGACCCGGAACCCACCTCGAGGTTGTAATTGGGTTCCGGAATTTGCATCTGTTCGAAAAATACGCAAGCAAGCTCTCGGTCGTAATGCTGACCCGTGTGAATGATGCGGTGATTGATGTGCGGGGCATTGGCTTGGCGATTGTGCGCATCAATCATCCGACAAACTGGAGCGAGCTTTACAAACTGCGGGCGCGCGCCGACGACACTCACCCACTTTAGCTCAGGTTTGGCGGGACGTGGCATTAGCATCTGCTCTCTAATGGACACTTGTCCCGGGTACATTTGCTTCGGCCTTAGCAATCATTGCGTCGAATCGCGAAGCACTATCTGCTTGAAAGGCGTCGTAGCCGTCCCCGCCACAATATATCCAGTTATATCGATAAGACTTGAGAAGAAGCTCTAAGTACGGTTGGAGGTCCTCCACAGTCGCAGAAGGGCTCGGCCCGCAGTCTGGTTGCTTCAGCCAGTCCGATTTTGAGGCGGGATCTTTCCATACCGTCATCGTGCCGCCAAGCTCCAGAATTCCGGCATACCTCTGGAGGTAAGGTGCAAAGCTTGCGGCTCGATCCTGAATTTGTTGCTGAAATTGGGCCAAAGAAGGATGGCAATAACCCAAGCCCACTTCACCTCCCGAGATGACCTTCAGGCGAAAGTGCCGTTTCTTGATCTCATCGAGCAACCCAAGAGCGACATAGGTCGGAGACAGCAGATACTGTTGGTGATCGGCGGACGGCTTCGGCGGATTTCCCAAGCCTGTGAAAAGAAACCACAGTGTTGCGTCCGGATATTGCTCCGCTGCCATATCAGCCATCCGGCCTCCGATATTCTCAAGCAGGTTGATAGCTTCCTGAGGCTTTTTCCCAACCAGGCGGGCCAATTCGGCGAGATCGTACTCCTTGTAGTAGTTATAAAACTCTAGGTCCACGACGATTCCGGGCACGCGAGAATCCCTCGCGGCGCGTAACGAGCTTTCCCATACTTTGAGAAAATCCTTCAGCGCTCCCGCCGTGTCCTCCAAGTCCGCTCCCTGAATGCGATGAAAGTAGGGGCCGGTCGTGTACGGATTCTTCTGAGAGTCATCCACGCCGAGAATGCGATTAATGAAGACCCATGGCCAGATGTCCTTCTTGGTGATCGTCTGCCAATACGAGATTTTCGAGTCTATCTCCGAAGGCGAAACAGGCGCTGATGTGTCGTAATTGAACGAAAAAGTGACGGCGAGCCCATCGTAGTACGACCGATCGAACTGTGCGATTTGCCGACCGTAGAGCTTAGACGCAATCGCGGTGTTGACGAGCATCAGATAGTGGTTGCTGGCGGGCTTTCTTGAAGCATCCGGTGAGCCGTGGCTCGAAACTGATTGGGGTGCGGCGCCGAGCACAAGCGCGAGCGCACTCGTGAAAATGCTAGTGGCCCAAGAACGGTCTTGCTGTCTCATCTTTTTCAGAAGGCTGCGGAGCTGACTATTCTACGATTCCAAGATGCGTTCCAAGCGATCGCGGATATTGATCCTTAGCTGCTGTGGCAAGTAGCCGCCCTCGGCTATTGCTCGCACTCCAACGCAGTTGATTTGGAGCTGCCCACACTCGTGGAGAGCATGTAAACGGATGATCTGGTCGCTGGCTTCCGATGCGGTACGGACTTGCACGCAGCCAGGAAACGGGTAGGTCCAAAGGACATGCCGACCGTGTCCGAGAGCCTCGAGCACCATGCATGAAAGCCCGTCATGACGAACGGGGCGCCATAGGACCGTTGCCTGCTTGTAAAAGTCGAGAAGGTTTTGGACGCGGCCGTGAACGCGCAAATTACTCGGCGGATCTGGGACTAATCCTTCCGAGAGGCCAACAAGGTCGAAAGAAATATGCGATAGTTCCCGCGCAACCTGCAAGATTCGGTCGAGACCGTAGAGGGAGCTCCTCCTCGTCGTTGGAACATAAACGAGCACGCCAAACTTAGAAGGGAGGGGCGTCGGTTTCTCGGGAATGTGCGAAGACGAAAGCGGTACCCTCTCGCAAGATATTTTGAGAGCTTCGACCTCGCGCTTCAGCCAGTCTGAGACCGCCCAGTGATGCAGACACTGGGTAATCCACGGTTCAGACTCTCCTGCAACGACAGTCTCCCGCTCGTCCAGTACATCGCTTCCTACCCAATGCATTACAATTTTCTTCTTCCTTAAGATGTTCGCGACCCGTAGAAACTTGCCGAACGTCACCCGGCCGCCGATCTGATATGCGACGTCGCAGGCATAGAGTTCACGCGCCATCGCCGTCAAGTTCCCGATGCCGCTGTCGGGGTAGTACCGAAACTCCCATCCGTTACCGCTCATCGATTTTGCAAACATCTGCCCAAAATAGGCCAAGCCATGGACCAACACGCGGCGAATCGGTCTCCGTCCGAGCTCACGGACGCGCATCAGTGTAACCGAGCGGGAATGTCTAGAATTGACGAAAACTCGGCGTAGCTCAACTTGGTTGGGGAGAGCAAACCCCAACCCTGATTAAACGCTGGCCCTTCGAGCCACGGGTCGCAAATCAGGCGCACGTTTCCCCACTTCACAATGTAAGACGCATGGTTAACCCATTCCATCAGCATCGAACGCACTCAGTTCCCGGGCTTAAAGGGGTTCTAACTCCTTTGTGCAGCAATGCGATTCAATCGTTCGACCCCGAGGAATCGGGACGAGAAAGCATTCGGTGATCCGCTCGCGAGCTGAGCTCACCAATTCCGCTGCTCGGCCGGAGAATGATCTCTTCCCATCGGTGCAGAAGGTTGCTGCGAACTTTGTCGCGCGTATAATCCCGTGCGACGGTCTGAATTCCGTCCTCGTTGAGTCTCAGCCCGCCGGCTTCATGAAGAAGATGGAGCCTTCTGAGCTCGCGGCGGGCGGCTTCCTTGTCTCGCGCCTGAATGCATGCGGGGAAGGGATAGCTATATAAGACGTGGCGCCCGTGCGCGAGGGCTTCCAGCACCAAGAAAGAGATGCCCCCGTCGTGTCGGACGGGCCTCCAAATTACGGTGGACTTCTCCAAAAAGGGTGTTATCGGGACGTGCGCATGGACCTTGAAGTTTGGCGGGGCGTGCGAGATATGCCCCTGTTCGAGTCCGACAAGATTGAACTCGATGAAGCGGAGGGAGTCGGCAATTTCAAGAATCTGATCCAGTCCGTACAGATAGCCCTTCTTAACAGACGGCGAGTACACCAACACTGAGAATTTCTCAGGCAGCGGCTTCGGACGCGCCACGGGTTCCACGAATGATGCCTGTACGTATTCGCAGGGCAGTCCAAGCGAGCGCACCTCTTGTGCCAGAGTAGGAGAAACGGCCCAGTGAATCTTCTCCGCGACCCACGGCTCGATGGTTCTGGTAGCAAGCTGCTTCCGTGCAAACAGAACATCGCTGCCGCACCAGAGCATGATGAGCTTTCCCCTGGCTAGGAATCGCGCCGCCGAAAGAAACTTTCCGAAGCTGATTCGGCCGCCCCATGTGTAAATAAGGTCGCAGCGGCGCAAGTCGCTGACAAAAGCCGGGATATCGGATACGAGATGCTTCGAGTAGTCTCGAACGTACCAGGTTTCGCTTCCGAGAAGACCGGGCAGCTTCTGGCAGAAATCAGCCAAGCCGTGCACTACGACTCGATATGGGCGACGACTGTTTTGCCGCTGCAAGGTTAGATAGCTCCCATTGGAAATCGACTGCTCTCACACCAACCGATGATCGCCGATTCCGGTCTTTGCCTTCAGACCGATTCTTGAAGGAATCTTATCAGCCCGTCATACACTTTTACTTGAACGCGTCGTACCTCGACTTCCAGAGCCCACCTTACTCTCTCTATCGGGTCGGCCGTCATGCAGGACGACTTTTCCGCTCGATCCAGTTCAAATTTCGCCTTCTCCAGGCCGGACAGGTACAAAGGAAGTAAGTCTTCTCTGCTCACTTGCGCCCTCCTCACATGAGCTGGAACGTGCTGGGCCCGAACCCGCGATTGCAAGGTCAGAAAAGTGTCATGGGGCAGAAACCAATCGCCTGCAGCTGAAAATGTTTATCACACGCCATAAGATTGAAATTTCAGAGCAGTCAATCCTCTCCCGCCGCGGCCGCGAGAGCACGTGGTGCCACCAGTGGTTTGCTTTCTTGCTCAGGAACAACCTCTTGAAGACTACGATCCTTCATAGCGAAGGTCCTACTGCATGATGAACACAAACCCGCGCCGGAGGAGATATCGAGCGGCACACCGCAGACACATACCCAGCCCACCTGACGCGCGGGCACGCCCAGTGCAAGTGCATAATCGGGGATGTCGCGGGTGACGACCGCGCCTGCCCCGACAAGCGCAAACCGACCGATCGTGACTCCACACACAATCGTCGAATTTGCGCCGAGCGTGGCGCCGCGTTTGACAAGTGTGCGCTCGTATTGCGACTTGCGATTCACATGACTGCGAGGTGTCGTGACGTTCGTAAACACCATCGATGGACCGCAGAAGACGTCGTCCTCCAGCTCGACGCCAGAGTATAGCGAAACGTTGTTTTGAATCTTTACGTTGTCACCGATCAGAACTCCGTTGGCCACGTGGACATTCTGACCGAGTATGCAGCCGCGGCCAATGCGGCTACCCGGCATGACGTGGGAAAAATGCCAGATCTTCGTTCCCTCGCCGATCTCACAGGGCTGATCAACGATCGCGGACGCGTGCGAGAAATATCGCAGCGCTGGGGCAGGCTCACTTACTTCTATGTTTATGGGCTCTCCGTGCTTGCGAATCGACTCGCCCGCGGCGTGCAGAATCTCTAGCACGCGCACTCCATTCTCGCCGCTCGTACGCGGCGTCTTGCGGTCCTGGACGCACTCGGTGAAATGAAGACATTCAAGGTGCAGGGGCTCATGCGCAGGGAGAGGCACAACCTCACCTTCCGCCTTTCGCGCTATGGGAACGCGATTCACCCAATCGATTCTGTGTGGATAGATTATGAGCTTCCGCTCGGTCTGGGTATCGTCAAAGACCACCATCTTGCGATCGCCGACGACCACGAGCTTTTGTTCCTTGAAAGGATGGAGCCAGCTCACGAATACATGCGCTTTCACGCCGCTCGCGAAATTGAGAATGGTGAAGGTGACATCGGAAATCGGGTGATTGAGGTAACTGGCACCTTGTGCCACCACGCGCGATGGTGTCTCGTCGAGGAGGTAAAGGATGGCAGAGATGTCATGCGGAGCGAAACTCCAAAGGATATCCTCCTCGGTCCGCAGTTTGCCGAGATTCAGCCGGGAGGAACTGATGTATTCGACTTTTCCCAAGTCTCCGTCCCGTATCATGCGGCGTAGTTCTATGACGGCGGGGTGGTAGTGAAGTAGGTGACCAACCATTAGAATGCGCGAGCGTCGCTTGGCCAACTCGACGAGCTCGATTCCGTCATCTGTGCGCAATGCCAGCGGCTTTTCGACGAATACATCTTTTCCCGCAAGAAGCGCCTTTTTCGCCAGCCGGTAATGCTCGGCCGCGGGCGACGCGATGGCAACTGCTTCAATTTGTGTCATAGCAAGCAGTTCCTCGACGCTCCGCGTCGCGGGAACCGGGAAGGCTTTGGCCATGTGGGCAAGTTGCGACTCATCGACATCGCAAATTGCGCCCAAGGCACCTAATTCGTAGAAATTCCGGACTAGGTTCTTTCCCCAGTAGCCGCACCCAATTACGCCGATATTCAGTCTTCGCTCGTGAGTCATGACGATCCCTTGAAATGCGCCGCGTGTCTTGATGACGAAGGCGTCTAACGGTTTTCTGTATCGACCGTTGTGAGTTCGGCGAGGCTCGCGCTAGTTCCTCTGGCGGAAGAAGTGTGCGACGGTGTTCACCACATCCTCTTGGTGCGAATCTTTCAGTTCGGGGCAAACCGGAAGCGCAAGAACCTCCAGGCTCGCGAGCTCGGCCTGCGGGAAGTCGCCTCGCTTATGGCCTAGATAGGAAAACGCAGGTTGTAAGTGTAGGGGTACGGGGTAATAAATCTCGGTAGGAATGCCGTGCTGTCGCATGTATTCGCGCAGCCTGTCGCGTTCACGCACGCGGATTGAGAACTGATTGTAAACATGGACGGAGTCGCGTGGGGCATGCGGCGTCACGACCATTTGTTCGGACAGACCCGATTCCCGGAAAAGTCTACGATAACGCTCGGCACGGTGTTGGCGAGCTCTCGTCCACTCCGTCAAGTGTCTCAGTTTCACACGAAGGACCGCCGCTTGGAGCGCGTCCAGACGGCTGTTTGTTCCGAGGATGGAGTGGTGATATTTGCTACTGCTGCCGTGGACTCGCAACAAACGCAAACGTTCTGCCAGCGCCGGATCGTCCGTGGTGATCAAGCCGCCGTCGCCAGCCCCGCCCAGATTCTTCGACGGGAAGAAACTGAAGCACCCAAATGTGCCGAGAGTGCCGACCGGGCGGCCGCTGTAACTTGCGCCAATTGCCTGGGCCGCATCCTCGATGACGGCCATACCTTTTGCTTTCGCCAAATCGAGTATTGAGTCCATCGCGGCAGGGAGGCCGAAAAGGTGTACCGGTAAGATGGCCTTTGTGCGAGCAGTCAAGGCAGCTTCAAGCCGCGATGGGTCGATGTTAAACGTGTCCGGCGCGATGTCGACGAAGACTGGCTTCGCTCCGAGGCGCGCAATGGAACCGGCTGTGGCAACGAACGTAAATGGCGTCGTAATCACTTCGTCTTCTGGACCGATTCCCAGCGCCATCATGGCGAGCAAGAGAGCATCGGAGCCGGAAGCACATCCGATTGCGTGTCTCGAGCCAATTGCCTTGCCGATTTCCTCCTCAAACAATCGAACTTCACGGCCCAAGATAAACTGCTGGCTCTCCATCACAGCTGTGACCGCATTGATGACTTCTTCCCGGATCGTGGCGAACTGCGCTTTCAGATCGAGAAATTCAAATGCCGCTGGTGGCGCCGCTACCATGCTTGCGGCTGCGGATGGCGAACTGTTCTTGACTGACACATCAGCGGTTTGGCCCGTGGAGGACATCGACAGTTCCCTTTTCAGAGGATATTTGTTGTCGGCATGTACTAGTTGACGTTGCCTACCCGGTATCCGACGCCGTAGATTGCGATGCCGTCGACCGCAGCCCTGGCAACGTCACCCAGCACTTTCAAACTTTTCTTCCCGCCACTCTCCGGCACAAAAAGGATGTCATTCGGGGCGAGAAGCGCGTCAGTTTTGTTGCCATGAAGTATTTGTTCAATGTCGACCGGAATTTCTTGTCGCGCGCCCTTGCTCGTCGATTCGCGAATAATCAACCCATGATGAGACGCAGCTGTTGGTTTGAATCCCTCGGCTAGCGCCACTGCTTGTGCGACGGAAATTCCCGCGCTCGGATTTGACATCACGAATCCGCCGGGTTTCATGACTGCGCCCACGACATAGACGACGTCCGCTGCAGAAACGTTGATCACATCGCCATTTTGGACTTGCACGTTTGCAGACGTTTCCCCGCCATCCACCAATCTGCTCATGTCAATGATTTGGACGGAACCGACTTCAGTTCCCGTAGCCTCGGCGCTCGCGCGTCCGCGGACGATGGTAACCGTATGTCCGGCTCCGGGAAGGGCTCCTCCGGCCATGGACACAGCGTCCAGTACGGTTGACTTTCGCTCAAGCGGATAAACCGCTGGTTTGTTTACGGCGCCGAGGACCGTTATCGTCCGGCCGCGGTATTCATCGACGAAGACGCTCACTTGCGGATCGCGCAGCTGCCCTGCATCGATAAGCGCCAATCGAATGGAATGCGCCAATTCAATCGGCGTCTTGCCTGTGGCTTGAATCGTATTCGAAACACCCGGGATTTCGATCACTCCCGAACCACTTACGCGAAATCTTCCACCAAATTCCGGCGCGTCCGCAACCGACACCGTCAAAACATCACTCGGAGCAATTGTGTATTCGTCGGCCAATTCTCCCTGGCTAACGCTATGGGCCAGTGCCGGACCCGGAGGTTCGACCGACTGAGCTTTCGTGGCGCTGGCCAGCGCAAGAATCGAGCCAAGAAAAACTAGCGCGGGGCTGGTCAAGCGAAAGGCGTAGTTCATAGAAGGCGCCATTGAGTTTTCCCTGTCAGGCCGATATCGAAACGCATTCTTGCACGTCTGTGACTTTCATGCCTGAGCGCTTTTGGCCTTTGTCTCTGTGGATGACTTCGAAGGCGGGCGTGTTGAAGAATCTCTGGAGGTGTAGTAACTGTCGCCTTTGATTTTTCGGCTATACCCATAGTTGTAGTAGTGATAATCGGCGGAAGCGAGATCAACGTTGTTAAGGACGGCACCGGCCACAGGTGCTCCCACTGCCGCAAGAAGTTGAGCCGAGCGTTCCATAGCACGTCGGGTCGTCATGCCGTAACGGCTCACGAGAACGACAACGTCGGCCAGACCGGATAGCACGCGTGCATCGGCAAACGGAATGACCGGCGGTGAATCGATTACAACGTACGTGAAGTCCCGTCTTAGCGTCGTGACGACAGATTGCATCGCCTCTGAACACACAAGATCGGCCGGTCCCGTTGGCAGAGCGCCGGCGGGTAGAATAGATAGATTCGGAATCTCCGCTACGCGGAGCATCGCCGCGGCCAGAGTGACAGAGCCGGTGATCAACTGGGTCAGCCCATTCTCTTCGCGCAAGCCCAGCGCTCCTGCCACCATCCCGCCACGGAGATCGGAATCCATCAAGCATGTGCGGCCGGTCTGCGCCAGTACGGCGGCGAGATTCACGGCAACAGTGGTCTTCCCTTCGCCCGATGCCGGCGAGGTTACGAGAATCACTTTTGGCCCCGAGTCAGATCTCGGCAGCATCAGTGCCGTTCGCAGATTCCACATTGCTTCCCCCTGGGGACCGTGGGTTGCAGGGTCGAAGATTTTCGGTAGATGCTTCGGGGGGCAGTCGGCAGGTGCGAGATCGAGCGGATCCGGCGCACGATCCAGTTCGCGCGGTGGGCGAGCTTGGTCTTGATTTGCGGCGGGGATCATCGCCAGCGACGCCAGACCGGCCCACTCCTTAACGTCGTCTGGCGTGCGAACGGTGTTATCGAAACTTTCTCGCACAAACGAAAGCACCACGCCGAGCGAACAGGCCAGCATCGCGCCAATGGAAATCATCATTGCGCGATGGGGACCTGTTGGGCGGTTCGGCTTTGGAGCTAGATCAACTACATGAAAATTGCTGGATCCGAGCCCAGCGTAGATTCCGGCCTCCTTCAATCGCGACTGAAGAGTGTTATAGAGTTCGGCATTGGCGGCGGCCTCGTTCTTAAGTATTCGATACTCAACCATTTGAGAGCTCAAGTCGCCCATTTGGCTCCGAAGTGTTTCCCGCGACGCCAGCATCATTTGCTCTCGTTCCTGTGCCGCCTCGAATGTGGTCTTGGCTTGATCTATGACTCGCGTTCGCTCCGCATCGATCTGGGTCGCTAGTTCAGAGGATTCGTCGTTCAGCTTCTTGACGTTTGAACTTTGATCTCCGTAAATTGCCTTTGCCTGCGCGAGTTGGGCGCGAACGTCCGCATAATGCGTCAGTAAGTTCTGATAGACCGGGTCATTGCGGACACTCGGGATGGCGTCCGATTGCCCCATATCGATCATCCGCACGTATGCTTCGGCTTCGATGCGACTTGCTTGCGCGTCGCTCAGCTGATGGTTTATGTCGTCCATCAGTTGATCCTGAGGAATGGTCCGATCGTCGGCCTCGATCAAGCCGTGCTGTTTCTGATACGCGACGACCGCCCGATTCGACTCCTCGACTTTTTGTCTTAGATCGTCGATCTGCACGGATAGCCATTCGGAAGCCCGCATTGTCGTCGTGTATCGGCTGCGATAGTTTTGATCGATGAAATGCATGACGAGAGTATTCGTGACCAGTTGAGAGAGCTCCGGATCGTGGCTCGTATAGCTCACTTCGATGAGGCGGCTGTCGTGGATAGGATTAACCGAGAGCTCGCTGCGGAAAACTACAAGAGCAGCCGATTCTTCCGGCGTGCGATCTGCCAAATCAAGCTGATCTTGCAGGACACTTCGGCCGCTTGAACTTGCGGATTTAGTTTGGGTCCGCGGCTCTTGCGGTGCGTCCATAGGCAGTGCATTCGTCGAGGACACGAGTTCCCGATTTCGATCCAAGTGCAGTGCCCGAATGACGCTAACTGCAAGGGCGTCGCTTTTCAGAATCTGTACTTGCGTCTCTAAGTAGTCTTGATCATCCGCGTAGGTCGATTCGACTTCCTGAAGAGTTCTGAGTCCGGAACCAGGTTGGTCGATTTCGATTCGCGCTGTTGTCTGGTAAACATCCCTCATCAGGAATGCGGCAGTCATGATCACCGCCGTCGCGATTGCGGCAAGAGCCAATGCGAACGACAGATTCTTTCGCATGACGCGCAAAGTCTCTTCCCACGTGAACAATCCGCGCGATCCTGGGCTGGGAAGTTTTATGATTGAGATGGCATCAGTCGACGGATCGCGACTTCCCCGCGGCGCCATCCGGAATTGTTGATTTGACTCCATAGTTTGCTTCCGCTTAATTCTCGGTGTTTCTTGTTCGACTGGGCATGCTTCTTGCGAACTAGTTGGGCACTGTCTCAGCTCGGTTCAAGGGGCGGGACGTCCGATGGTGGCAGTCCAACGGTTGGATCATCGTCACGTCGACCTCGACTGCGAGAGCTTTTTGCAATAGTTCTACGCACACAACGACCCGAACCTGATTCTTGATTCGGGTCAGAATTCCTTCTACGCCTGCAAGAGGGCCCGACTTAACCACGACGCGTTGGCCGGATTCTAGAAACGGATGAGGCTTAATCCGATCAGAGTTTTGAGCAACCTTCCGAATCGAATCTATCTCCGATTCGGGAACGCGCGCCGCGCGCCCTCCGTTTCCCACAAGCCAGCAGACGCCCGGCGTCCGTAAGACTTCCAGCTTCCGCTCCAAGTTCGCGCGCAAGAATACGTATGACGGAAAAACTGGCAGCGACACGATCTGAACCCGGTCTTTCCAACGGTGAGCGGCTCGCTGGAGCGGCAGTAGCACTTCAAAGCCTTTCCTGTCGAGAAGTTCCGCTACGCTCTTTTCGTGCTGATGTCGCACGTAAGCTGCATACCATCTCAACTCGCTCGACGCCTCATCTCTCTCAGATTGAATCGAATTCATCCGTACAAAGCTCCGCCATCTGACTTACATCGCGGCTATTAGAGTTACGTGATCGCGAGAATCACCTAGTGCGCACGTTTCGTTAGCGTTAAAGCCAGCGCACGCTGCGTACACTGAGCAGGCGGTCGGTGCCTCTCAATGGCTGAAAAAGTCGGCCCCTGAGAGAAGCCTCGTTTACACGACCGCAGTCAAAACCGTTTTTCGGTACCCGAGTCTACGTTAGGTAGTCACAACCATCGTGGGCGACGAAGGCCCCATGCTGCGTGAGGCGTTTGCGCGATTCTGATCGCTCGCCCTCAACGTGGATACCCGTGCCTTGTTAGCGCGAGATGAAAGCGACGTGAAAACTGGAGTTTCAAATCGGGTCAGCATTTTGCAAGGTGCCAAAAGCGGACTGTTCGAAAAGGATTGTCAAAGGATGTCCGAGTCGAGTCGTCGTCGAATTTCAACTTCCCCGTGATTCCGGTGAAATATGAGCACGGGAGGAGACTTGCAGCGTCTTCATGTCTTGCATCGAGAGCGCAAACTTTCATCGATTTGTAATAGGGCTCTAATAGGAGCAATCGAAGGCATGACCTAGCCTGCGGCACCAATGAAAATCGGTAAGTGAGATAGCCTACACAGTGAGACGGAGTTCAGGTGTGTCGTAAATGAACGGGACGATCGCCGCCAGGCCAATTGAAGTTGTTCACATCCCGTGGGCTTCGCAACCGCTGGCCCATCGCATGGCGGAACTGGGCGTGGCCGCTCTCATTTGCCTTTCCGTTCTTGCGCCTGGGCTCCACATTAGTTCCGACTTGCCTTTCGTTAGGCCCGAACAGCTTTTGCTTCCAGTGATTGTGGTCATGTACGGTTGGTTGTTGCTAGCAGGGTACGCGCGCACGATTCGCTTATCCGGCATGTTCATCGTTGCTTTGGTCTACTGCATCTGCGTCTTGATGTCGAGTTGGTATGGCGCCAGCGTTCTTGGTCATTCCACGGTGGCGCGCGATTTTTACGAAATCCCCAAGGCGTTGCTTCCCCTAGCGTTCTTTGTAGTGGCGTATGAATCGGATTTGTCGGAACGTTCACTGCGCCTTGTACTCAAGACTTTTTCTTTCGCAATTCTGCTTGTTTGCTTCTATGCGTGGGCGCAGTCCGCGAACCTAGGCATCGCCAGCAAGCTCAACGAATACTATTCATCGGGCGAACATGTCGACATAATCCTTCGAGGAATTGGCCGAGTCTACTCGACCATGTCGAACCCAAATGTCTTAGGCCAACTAATGACTTGGTCGATCGCCGCCTTCACGATTGCCTTTCTGCTTCGGGTGGGAAGTCGTGCTTTTAATGCGCTCGTAATCCTTTCTTGTTTGGCGACGCTCGCGATGACTGAGTCGCGCTATGGATTGCTTACCGCAGCGGTGGGTCTGGCGTTGATTCTCTTGCTTCCTTCGGTGTCTCTCGGCAGACGCAGAGTCCAAATGGTCTTACTCGCCCTGTTGTTGCCTCTTTGCGTCTGGACATTCATGGCCGTTACACGAACAAATCAACACGCGGTAGCGCGCTTGTACTCCTTGAAACAACCGTTCCGGACCGACTCGCTTCGCGATCGGCTGGATATTTCATGGCCCCAGGCGATGAGCGAGTTCGAGGGGTCGCCTATTTTTGGAAACGGTTCTGCCAAGGATTATTTCAAGGGAACGATTACCGACTCCGAGTACCTGGACATTCTCAAGCAATTCGGTATCGTCGGCTTTCTAGCGTATCTGGGATACTTTTTGTATCCGTTGGTTGTCTCGTGGAAAGGATTGCGAGCGGTCTTCAGGGTCAACCCTCTCTTGGAGGACGTTCTGCCTGCAAACGTCCTGGCTGTTCGCCTAAGCATAACGATGATCGTAACGGCGTTGGTGATGAACGTCGGGGAAAGCACGTTTCTCAATTTTCTATTGCAAGGTTTTCTCTGGACGTGGATGGGATTGGGTGCGCGATCAGCCCGGACGATTGCTGAATTCTCCCGTTGGTACGGACTACGGTACGGTCATGTTCAAGAAGTTCGTGTCGATGCCCGGCGCGGATTTCTAGCGGCCAGCGGAGCGGAATAAATGCTTGTGATCCGGAGCTTCGATCAGCTCGATGATGAAGTTCTGAGGAGTAACGAAGAACTGGATTAGGCGACCTTGGTACGCGACGGCCGGCTTGGCGGTTTCAACCGCTGCATATCCCGCGGACAAAAGCTTTTCGCCCGCCGTCTGCAAATCCTCGACGAGATAGGCGACGTGGTTCAAGATGTTCCTGCGCATCTTGAGCGCCTGCGCGACCGGGCTGCGATCGCCAAACGGCTCGATCAACTCATAATTCACGCCGGAACCATCACATCCAAACTGAACGCGCACACCGTTCACGGGGTCACTTACCTCATCGGTCCATTTCTGAATGCCGAGGGTGTCAGTCAGACGCTGGCGATCCCTAGCCAGGTTCTTCACAACGACGCCGAAATGGTCGAACTTCATGAGGTGCCCTTTCGAGGGAGAGACATGGTCTTCGTGTCCGTCGTTACCGACAGCAGGCGGCCTGATTATGCCATGACTTCGCGGCCCATTACTCGCGCACTCGAATGGCCGCAATTCCCAGCTTTAAACATCTAGAAACATAGTCGGTGGTCTCTTTTCACAATCCTGTGCCATCTTCACGGGGTTCGGAGGGATGGCGCATTCGCACGATTGCGGGGCCGCGTTGAGTATGACGTCCAATGAAATCTACGAGAGACTCTCCAGCGTCTTTCGCGACGTATTCGATGACGAAAGCATTGTGGTGAGTTCGCAACTGACTGCAAGCGACGTGCCCGGTTGGGATAGTCTGACCAACATCCGGTTGATCTTGACCGTCGAAAAGACGTTCGGTATCCAGTTCTCCGCATCCGAAATCGGAAAGCTGCAAAACGTAGGAGATCTCGTGAGTCTAGTTCGCTCGAAATCCTAGCCCGTTGACGATTGAAAACTTGCGCCCGGAAAGCTCCTGCATGAACAATCACTTGTATTCAACCCTGGCATGGCTCCCGCAGCCGACGGGAGATTTCTTATTTCGTTGCCATGAGGCTCTGGATGCCGAAGAAAATCTTGGTATCCGACTGCGGTCCTTGGCCTCGCATCGGCTGGATCAAAACGGCTTGAGCCGCATCGCGAAAATCGTTAGTCGATCCGTAAGCGTGGTTATCTGCCACGACGGATCGGACGGCGTGTGAAATGTCGACACGTGGCTGATGAGCTGTCGTGTGCTTGGAAGGCGGGTCGAGAACATGGTGCTTAAGAATATTGTCGACCATGCTAGGAAGCGCGGCATTCGCAAAATCGTAGGAGTTTATGTTCCGACCGACCGAAACAAGCTCGTTGAGAACCACTATGGGAAACTCGGCTTCACCGAAATCGTGAAGGCGGAAGACGGAACGAAAACCTATGAACTTGATGTAGAGAGCGCCGTCGTCGAGGGCGCTCCGATGAGGATGCATTGTGTCTGTTGTGCCGCCGGTTGACGCGTTGTTTCCGAAACGCTCAGACGCTGGTGTCTCGGAGCCGCATTCGAGGGGAGCTTCGGGAGAATCCCCGCGCAAATTTCCGCGGCGGGACTATCTGATCCTGCCGCTACTGAGTCTCTCTACCATTCTCATTATGGCCGGAATCGGCGAGATCGCCGCGCGCCTGCTCTGGACGGAACAACAAAGCAATTCTTGCCTTGTATATGGCTCTGCAGAAGGAACTCGGTACAAACCTAATTGCGTGTCGGTCACGAAGCTCGCTGAGGGGCCGTGGGTGACGAACAAGTACAACGAGTGTGGCTATCGAAGTAGTGCGCCATGCGGTCCGAAACCGTTAGGGGCGATTCGAATCGTTGTTCTTGGATCGTCAAACGCCGATGGTTTCATGGTTCCTTACGAGGAGACCTTTGCGGCGATCATAGAGCAGACTCTCAGCAATCGATGCGAGCGATCGGTGGAAGTTCAGAATTTGGGCGTGACGGGCCTTCTGATCTCAGGAGCCGCCTCGAGAACCGAAGAAGCGCTTGCACTGAAGCCCGACGTCATCTTTCTCGTGGTAACTCCGAATGACCTGCTCAGAAACTTCATGAACGAACCCCGGCCAGCCGGAGGGAGGGCGGAGACGTCCTTGATCGATCGTTTCGTTGGCGGAATGGAAGCGAGCAGAGCCGTCGCAATCACGCGCCATTATCTGTATCGAGATCAGGAACTCTACCTGAGAATTTTTCTGAAATCTCATGGCGACGATGCTGACTACCTGCGGCCGCCGTTTACTTCTATTTGGGAAAAGCGATTTCAGGAATTCGATTCACTGCTGACTGCAATGGCAGCCAAGGCTCAATCTCAAGGTGTGCCGCTCGTAGTGATCAGCTCTCTCTATCGCCAGCAGGCCGCCCTGCTCGATGCCGCCAATGATTTCCCAGGTACGGATCCGGAGGCTTTCGAGCGAGAGATCTCTCGTATCGCATCGAAGCACGACGTTCTCAATTTCGATGTCACTGGCGATTTCCGGGGCATCGCTCATACCGAGAATCTGTTCTACGTCGCCAACGGGCACATGAACGCGGGAGGGCAGGCGCTTCTCGCTCGCTCCGTAGTTCGACAGATTTTCGCCAATCACGTTTTGAGAGCATGCACGCAATTATCGGGTCCGTATTCCGACTAGGAAAAGCGATTGTGAATACCGCCTCGTTTTCGTTCTTGGCATTGGCTCTGATCGCGGCCTCTGCGTATAACGCAGGGAAATCCATCGCTTGGAGGCAGTGGACGCTCCTCGCTGCCAGCATTTGTTTCCTTTCCACATTCTCGCGGAGCCTGGTCGGATTTCTCCCGCTAATTGGCTTTCTGGTTCTTGGATTCATCGGCTTGCGTGCGATGCAATGGCCGTCCACGCGCAAATTCTATGTGCCTTTTCTCATTCTCACGGTCGGCGTTTTTGTCTGGCTCAAGAAGTACACATTCTTGCCGTCGCTATCATTCTTGCGCTATGCCTATGTCACCATCGGTCTGTCCTACATGCTTTTCAGAGTTCTACACCTATTGATCGAAGCACATGCGAGCCCTTCATTCCAAAAGGTGAGTTTCGTTTCTTATTTGAACTACACGCTGAACTTCATGACCCTTGTCTCCGGGCCCATCGACCGCTATGAACACTTTGCCGAAGAGCAATTAGTCCCTTGCCGCGCCCCTCTCAGCATTTTTGAGGCCGGGGAAGGTATCCATCGGATCGTCGTGGGCTTTTTTAAAGTCGTCGTACTGTCCTGGCTGCTGATTGGTTTGCAAAAGGAATCGCTGGACGCACTTTCTGCAGGTCAGGTCGCGCGAATGAGGATTTTCACTGGCGTGGCGATTGCAGTCTCATATCCTCTCTATCTCTATGCCAATTTTTCCGGCTACACCGACATCGTGGTCGGCGTCGGGCGGTTTTTTCACTTCCGCCTCCCGGAAAACTTCGATCGACCTTTTGCCGCTGACAACTTGATGAGCTTTTGGAGCCGCTGGCACATGACTCTTTCGGCGTGGCTTAAGAGATATGTGTACGACCCTTTGCTGCTCAATATGATGCGACAAGCCTCCTCCAGAGCTTGGGAGCCATATATTGGCGGCTTTGCCCTATTTGTGACTTTCTTTCTGGTCGGGGTGTGGCATGGTCGAACCTCCGAGTTCCTTGTTTTCGGCCTTTCACAGGGCGTTGGCGTAGGCGGAAATCAGATGTACCAGATCTTGCTCGCAAAGCGATTGGGGCGAGCCAGATATCGAACTCTGACTTCGAATTACTTTTACTCGCAGCTGTCCCGAGGCCTCACTTTTGCATACTTCACATTTAGTCTTTTCTGGTTCTGGTCGACATGGAAGCAGATCGGTGCAATTGGTCACGCCCTGGGCGCATCCGGAGTGCTCAGCGTGATGCTTTTGACGTTTCTCGGCTCGACGATTGTCCTCAGCACGGTCGAGGCCGCGCGGAACTGGGTTCTTTCGATCAAGCGTGATGGCAAAGCCGCGCTGCAACGGCGCTATGTACTGACCGTGGTGGATACGGCGCTGATGGTTGTTTCGCTGTGGGTCGTCGTGCTGCTCAACGTCCCCACGCCAGAGATCGTTTACAAGGCCTTTTAGCCTATATGCCGGCGAAGCTCACAGACTCCGGGACTGCAGCGACAGGTTCTGACGTGGTGGGACGGCATGCACTTCATGGCAGCAGTTCTGGCCGCCGCGACCCCATTTTGCCGTCTGAATCTTTCCGCGACGAACACGCGGCCTCCACCCGGCTCAAATCCATCTTGACTCGCATCGGTGGCTATCTTTCCAGTAGCACGGTCCACTCGTTGAACGCCTGTTTGAACTATTTGGAAGTCGGGCGATGGATCCGCGAAAAGGGATACCGCCCGAACCATGTGTTCTCCAAGAAACAGCAGTTCTGGAATCTGATTGGACAAGAAATTGGCGGCCGAAAAGTTCTCTACCTCGAATTTGGCGTGTGGCAGGGAAATACAACGCGCGCCGTAGCAAAGCAGTTGAGCCATCCCGAAGCCATGTTGCACGGCTTCGACAGTTTCAAAGGTCTGCCAGAGCGATGGAACTTCGATACGGGCGAAGGCTGCTTTTCAACAGGGGGTCAGCTACCTCACATCGAAGATCCGCGCGTCCACTTCCACGAGGGATGGTTCGAAGACACGCTACCAGCATTTCGTTTGCCGCCTCATGACGTGCTTTTGATCAATTGCGACGCCGATCTTTACTCGTCGACAATGTTCGTGCTGAACCAATTGCGCGCTGCAATCATCCCCGGCACCTATTTGTTTTTCGATGAATTCTCCGACCGCAATCACGAGCTTCGCGCGTTCGCTGAGTTCCTAACTCGCACAAAAACGAAGTTCGATCTTCTTGCAGCGACCCGGGCGTTCGATAAGGTGCTCTTCAGATGCGTCGAAGGCGCCACGCCGGCGAGCGGCCGTTGAATCCACCGCCCAATATCGGCAAGAGGTGGGCAATAGGCCTGGCAACCCTCTTTCTGGTCTCCCTTGGGCTTCTTGCAACCGGAGTAGGGTCTCCGCTGGCCCTTATCTATACCGCTTTTGCTTTTTTGTTGTTCATGCTTCCAGGTATCTTCCTCGCGCGACTGTTCTTCGGATCGGAAGTGCACCCCTGGCCGGAGCGACTGATATTTGGCGCCGTTCTTGGAATTGCCTCGAGTAGTTACATAGCCATAGCCGTCGGCTACATTCACGGCTGGTCGCCTCGGGCAATCGTCTTCGCCATACTTGCATTCACCGTGGCACTCGCCGCAATTGCACGACCGCTCCGTTATCGCACCGGGTTGACTCCGACGCGAAAATGGACCGCGATCGACTGGGCTGCACTATCCGCGATGGGTCTTGTCCTTGTTCTTTTCAGCGCCATTCCGTACTTGCGCGTCGGGAAGCTCACGCCGCACGGCTACGCATACACTTGGCTTTTTGGACTCGACTTTCTGCTCCGAGCGGACTACATCTCGGCGATGACAGTGAAACTGCCGCCGGATTTGTTCTGTGTTACCGGCACTCCCTTGCGTATGTATCTCGTTGGCTACGCCATGCCGGCGTTCGCCTATGCGGGGAGCGGAAAATTAATTCCGCTGCACTCAATTCTGCTGCTTGTCACACTTGGTTTGAGTCTTCTCTTGCTCGCATGTCTCTATGTTTTCTTGCGAACCGTGTTTTCCAGCACGAGAGTCGTTCTCTCGACTGCATTCCTGGCACTCTTCGCATACAGCTACTACTGGCTCTATGATGTCGCCAAGGAAATTGCCGTCAAGCCCGGACAGATAGCCGGGCTTTGGTCAGATCCAAAGCTCTGGGACTACGGAAGCGTTTCTCATCTTTTTCAGCGCATCTTCCTGGTGGAACCGCAAGCGGCATTGGCCACGTCCCTGCTGCTCATCGTTCTAACGGTATTGAATTCGTGCAACTACAGGCTCACAAGTGCGCGCCTCGGGATTCTGATCGGCATCTGTTTGGGCGTTTCGTTCGGAACCGATGCAATGCAAGGCGCCGTCGTCGCGCTGTGGTTTGGCCTAGTGTACCTAGGGCGCTGGCTTATCGCGAAAGAGAGATTCCGCGCCGAGTTCGCGCCGTTCCTTTCGGCCGTCCTATCTTGCGGCCTAATATCGATAAGCTTTTTCGCCATGGGGATGTTCAAGCTTTCTACTTCGCACCAGATAACTCTGGAGCCGAACCTGTGGCTGCTGGTTTTTGGCGTTTTCTATTTTCCGATAGACTTTGGCCCCTTGCTTCTCCTCGGCACTTGGGGCTTTGTTCGTTGGTGGCGGCGCGGCCTTGCCGGGTCGATTTGGCCTTTGCTGCTTCTGGCCGCGTTGGCGCTCGTGCAGGTCGCCGTTGTGAACGAGATTTTGGTTCCGCGAACTCGGATGGCAAATCGTCTGTGGCCCGTCGTACTCCTCGTCGGCGCTGGCTACTTATTCCATGATTTGTCGTCGTTGAAACTTCAGCGCTGGGCCCGCCTCGGCATCGCTGCGATCATCCTTCTCGGGATACCCACATTTTTTACGGACATCTACTTCACCTCGAACGTCGCAGACGTCTACGACACTCGCTATGTCCGCCCGGAAGATCGCCTGGCGTGTGACTGGATCCGGCACAACCTTCCCGAAGGCACTGTCATACAAGGCGAGCCGCAGTACTACGCTGAAGCGGATCGCGGCCTCTACATCTCCCTCATTTCCAGTTTTGCGGAAAGGCCGCAAATCCTAGGTTGGTACTCTGCGGCGGCCAAGATTGCTGAGGGAGGACGTCCCGTTGCCGATGCCCGTCGTGCCGATCTCGAAAGGATGCTGGATTCGACCGACATAGTCGAAATCAAAAGGATCATCCAGAAATACTCCATCGACTATCTTTACATCGGTCCCTTCGAAGAAAAAGGCCACGGCCGCTTTCTTTCGCTCGTCCAAAGTGCGCCAGGCGACTTCGGGGAAGTCTATTCTGTGGATGGCGTCCACATCTTCAAATGCTTGGAAAACGCGATCGCAGATGCTCCGCCTCACCCCGCCGGCCTGTAGAGGGTTGTGTCAAACCCTGACGTCGGTGACCGGGATGGAGACCTACTTCCCAAGCTGCATTGGGTAATACTTCAGAAAGAGAACGCTGGCCACCCACAGCGCGATGTCGATTCGAAGATCGAGGTCTTTGTAAAGTACCGCGCTGGGGTTTCCGCCCGCCGATTTTTGATAAATCAGAAAAAGATAGCGAAAGATTCCGTAGAGAACAAAGACGCTCGTGTAAACGAGACGATTTGTGCCGAAACGCGCGATCGTTGCCGCGTCCAGCGTGTAAAGCGCGTAACAAACGACCGTAGCGGATGTTACCACCACCATCATCATGTCGAGGAAATGTGGGGAGTAGTCGCGAAGTACCCTGCGATGGTCCATTGCAGCCTCATCCAACAGGAGGAGCTCGTGTCGGCGCTTGCCAAAGCCCAGGAACAGCGCCAACAGAAATGTGCAGAGCACTAGCCACGAGGAAAACGTCACACCGATTCCTTCAGCTCCCGCAATCACGCGCAATACGAACCCGGTCGCGAGGACGAAGACATCAAGAATGATCACGTGCTTGAACCACACGCTGTAGGCGCACGTCAGCACGATGTACGCCAGTACCATTTCGCCCACACCGCGATTCACGCTGAATCCGAGCGCGATCCCCACTCCGAAAAGCGCCACGAGTGCAAGAACGGCAACGGTCGGCGAGACGAGCCCGGAAGCGATGGGGCGGAAACACTTCAGCGGGTGCGTTTGATCGGTTTTCCGATCAAGCAAATCGTTTAGAAAATACGCTCCGCTGGCTGCTAGGCACCACGTCACGAAGACCATGCCCGCATGAATATCTGCCGAACGCGAGAAGAGATTTCCGGAAAAGTCAATCGCCGCAAACACCAGCGTGTTCTTCAACCACTCCGTCGGTCGGACCGTCGTGACCAATCCGCGGAGCACACCCCACACTCTGCCTTGAGACAGCTGTGACGACTTCTCGATTGCGGTTGCTGACTGCCTCATACATGCACCGTGATGGCGAACGAGTGGTTTTCCAGAGAGTGATCGCTGACCTACGCGCCCGAAGCGACTGCCCGCGCTTTGGCACCTTCGCCGCTGGCGGTAATATCTGCCACCGCGCGACGTATTTCCTCGCCGCCAAATGCCGCCATGACTCCGTCATCGATGGCCGTTTTGTTTCCTGGAAAACCGGACTCTCGAAGGGAGACTAGATTGCTGAAGCGAACGTTTCGATAGCTATCAATTTGGCTCGAATCGAACGCAGCCTTCACTTCCCGGATCCCGTCCTCGATGTTATGAAGGCAGCGAAATCCAATTCGCGTCTCAATCCTGTCGAAACAGACGCGGTAGTTCCGCCGGTCAGCGTTTTGCACCTCTTCAACCCGGGTATTTGGTATCACTTGCTGAATGATCGCCGCTACCTCGCGAAGCGTGTGGTTCAGGCGATTGTCACCAACGTTGAATACCTGGCCGCTGACTTCTTGCAATGGCGCGCGTAGCAGCAGAATTATGGCTTCGGCGATGTCCTTCACGTGGATGAATGGCCTCCACTGATCCCCATTGAAGACCGTAATGACACCTTCTTGCGTCGCCTTTGCTGATAGAAGATTCACCACCAGATCGAAGCGAGGACGATTCGACAATCCGAACACCGTGGCAAAGCGCATGACAACGGGGTGAAAGCCGTCCGTGGCAGCTTCCAGCAGCGCCTGTTCAGACGAAGCCTTGGTTTCGCCATACAGCGAGATCGGCTCGACTGTCGAGTTCTCGTCCATCAGTTCATCGGTCGCGCCGTACACGCTGCAACTTGACGCAAACAGGAACCGCTCGACTTCATAGCCCTTGGCTATCTCGACCAGCATACGCGTTGCAGCGTAGTTAATTTCCACCGTTGTCTTGCGGTCGATCTCGCAGGCCGGATCGCCGACGATCGCGGCCAGATGAACTACACTGGAGACGCCGCGCATCGCTTTGACCACGTCTTGAATATTTCGGCAGTCTCCGTCCTGATACTCCAGCCTCGGGTGCTTAAGGAGGCCCCGAATCGCCTCCAGCCCGTAGACCGCATTATCCATCACGCGAACGCGCTTACCCTCCTCTAACAGGCGCCGGACCAACCAACAGCCGACATAGCCGGCTCCGCCGATGACCAGAACCGGGCCTTGCTCGGCTGGTTTGGACCTTGCCGCTTGCTCCGCACTCTCGCGACCGAAAAGCAATTCTTTCCCGGCACGAATTCCCACAAGTCCCAGGAACGCCAAAGCGCCGAAAGCCACCGCTACGCTTCGACCCACGGCGTTTCTGCTGTGGACGACGAGAAAATTGGCCGTCATGAAGATCGCCAAAGAGAGAAACACCACGGCCGCAAATCGCCGCAACTTGGCCATCGTCGGATACGGACGAACGTAGGTGTAAAGGCCGCTTGCCAAAAAGAAAATCGGAAAAAGTGGCGAAAACGGTAGAAAATCCGATAGATAGTAGCCGCGAAATCCCTTCAGAAGTTGTGCGGTCGTCTCTGACCCTTCGATGCGCGTCTGGTAGATTACCGAGATAGCGAACGCAACCAGCATGGCGCAGTGGATGATCGCAAAATCCGCCACGATTCTGGGCAAGATGTCTTGCCAGCGGAACTTCTTGAGAGTGCCCGATCCAATGATCTTTTCGCCCCCACGACCGCTGTTCTCGGGTCCAAACTCGGCTGGCACGCGCATACAGCTCAAACCTCCCGCCTCGCTACCTTCGGCGAGACGCGGTGCGGGGTTTCAGTCACAGCATTACTCGGGTTAGGAAGGCCCTTCGAAACTCTAGCCACTGACTAAGCCAATCGAGCTGGGGGGCACGCACCTCTTAGTACCGGAGGTTTGTTAGCTTCTGATGACACAGTTGTGAAATCTGGTAGAAACGCTACGAAAACTCGAAACGAGGCAAATGTGCTCGCTACTGTATGGGATTCTTGCGAAGAACCAGCTAACGGGAAGACCTTGTTTCTAAAGATCGAAGCTAAAGAAGGAGTCGCTCATGTTCCAGAGGCTGGGAACAACAAATCCACCCTCCCTTGTATTGAAAAGAACCGTGCGACCCCTGTTCACGCACAGAAATCCGCGTCGCTGAAGAACGTTAACGAGTGATGCCGCCGGTCCTTCTTGGCCATAAACAGCCCACCGAACGCCAAGGGAACCTTCGTCTGCCGCCATCCGAATTAGCGTCAAGAGCAGGGGGCTCACAACATCAGCTGTTTCCAGACTCCACTGGCAGACTCTCAAGTATCGATCTTTGGAACCTCGCTTCACGATCAAATAATCTCCGGAAGCCGAGTTAGCTAGAAGCGCTGCGTACTCATCCTCTGGGTAACGCCACTCTAATGAATCGTGGTCCTGGAAGAACGACATCTGGCCCGGCTGTGGACGAATGTTGACATCTCCGATGCTGGCAGAACTTACGCCGTTGGATTTCGTCCAGGGCATCGCTGCATACCAGAACATTCGTTGGGCGAGGCCAGTCAGAAAGACACCCACGCGCTGCCAGCGAGACAAGTTCGGTGTGCGGACCGCAGCTTCCCAGGGCCTGAGGATCAGCAGGCATTCTTTAATTCGAAACTCTGCGGGGCGGCATCCGGCCAATCGGTGATATGGCTGGATCTCCTCGCTCGCCGATGCGAGAAACGGGCCCCATCCGAAGTCCCGGCAGTTCTCGTAGAGTTGACCCAGAAGCAAGATCGCACAGGAAAGGAATGAGTTTTCAAACCCGCGTACCTTTTCCTTCCGAAAATTCTCGTGGACAAAAAAGTATTCGGTCCGCGCCGCCACCAATTGCGTCCCATCATGTTCCGTTCGGAGTGGAATCAGGCAAAAGTGGCCTACAATGCCGGCCCCGTCTGCTTCCAGAAGGGCATGCCACGCTGGCCCGTCCGGACCGCTGCGAACCCACCGCCGAAAACGATCGATTGGAACCTGGGATTTCGTCAGCCGGTTGAACTCTCTGACAATCGCTTCCTCTTCTCGCGGCTCCAAAGGACCGCGAACGATGCGCAGGCTAAGCATCCAGTCGGACTCCGCCGAGCAAACCTGCGTTGTGATACCGGCTCAAACACCGGGTCATGAATTGTGACGCGCTCACCCATTTCTCCCGGTTGTGGCTCTGATTCTTGACGCATTTCCAGAAAATCTGGTTGATTTCCTCAGGGACCTGGAGTGGTTCGAGCGGATTGTGCCAGTCTGCGGCAATGCCTCCCCAGCCCCATTTCCGGCTCTCCTTTAGTATCTCGTCGGCAATAGCATCCGCCTTCTCGCCTGTGGCTCTCGAGGACGCCGCGATATTTCCGTCCATCAAGACGAGCGGTATTTCCAGGAATTCGTGTGCTTTTTCGTTTCTGAAATCGTACGGCGGAAAAGCGAAGCAAGCCCCGTTTCGAAAACCGGCGGCCTCCGCGAACCCTAACGTCGAATCGTATACGAACCCGCTACTCTCAACGACCTCGAAGAATTGTTGATGGTCGCCAAAGCGCAACCAATGTTGACGCGTGCCAAGTGGCTTTGTGCCGAGTGCTGCCTTCATGGCAATCGCCTCGCGCAATAGATTCTGTTCTTCAATGACGCTTTTGTACGAACCGTGGAGCCCGAGCGAGAATTCGGCGCTTTCGCACGCCAGCAGGTGGGACGCGAGATCCTCTGGCAGATATTCGGGATCGCGACGATGCTTCTTTTCCGAAACCACGAACACGGTCGACCGAAAATCATATCGCCGGCTTTCGTCGATGAGGCCAGGCAAATACTCTCCGACGCGTTTTCCAGCGAGCGTCTTGAAAATGCATCGAGCGTTCCAGACACAGGAGGACCAGCTCCGAAATTCTGCGATCGAGACGGCCAAATTTTTCAGTAGGCGTGCAAGTGCCGAAAGTTTCGTCGTGTAGTAGAAGTCGATGTCATGCGAGGACACCACAAAATGCTCGCTGTCCGCGGCGGGGGAGGTCGCGCGAGGCAGCGATTCCACCCTTCCGCGATTCTGCAGCATGTTCTGCAGCCAGGACATGACCAGCATCGCATACGGCTTGCGTGGTGAGATCTGTTCTGCCGAGAAGATGCTGCCGGAGAAGGGAATTCGGCCGATCGAATCCCGTTGAATTATCGACCGTTCATGATCTGACGAGAGCCATTCAAAGATCTCTCCAAGCCAGTCTGGACTGTGCGTACTATCATCCGTTCCGAAAAACAGGAATATCGATTCATCGGCATAGCGGCATCTCGCCGATTTTCGCTCACCGGCATCGTCTTCTCTCGGCCTATAACGCGCGGGCACGAAAACGCCGATTCCGTCGTCGGAAACTCGAGGCTTGCATCCGTAAAAAAGCGACACGCCGGTCCCCAGAGGTTGGCCTTCCTCAACAACGCGATAGCCATAGATGGACGCGAACACTCGAAATGCATAGGAGATTCGCGCGCGAATTCTGGGCCCCACCTCGTCGCCGAACTTGAGTTGAATCGCCTGTGACCCAAACACTGGAGAAATGGCCGCCTCGTTTGGCCGATCCTGTAGTTCGCGTGAGGACACACTCATATTGGCGCCCAAGGTTTCGGGAAGAACGCTTGCCGGAAACACGTCGCGAGCAACTAGAACGCTGACGGAACCAACAAGTCTTCTGCTCTTCTCTTGTTAACGGCAGATAATCAGATCGTTGGCAGTCCATGACATAGCATTCACATTGAGACGTTCTGCCTCTCCAGGATTCTGGCTTGGTCACGCCAAACAGTTGTTCAGCGACGGCTATTCCAAGCTGGCGGATGATGTGGAGTTTCGCAACTGCACGGCTGAGAAAAGTGGTAGCTGGATTCACAGTTCCAGTCTACAAACCCAACGAATGAGACCTATGAAGCCTAGAAAAGTGAAGGAAGTTCAAACGGCGAAAGCAGCGCAGCTTGTTGTCATTGTGCGGGGAAAGTGGCGCGCCCGGAGAGAGTCGAACTCCCGACCTTCTGGTTCGTAGCCAGACGCTCTATCCAGCTGAGCTACGGGCGCACTCGGTGAAGCCGAAGGAATTCCGGTACGACCCCGTAAGTTTATCACAGCTCATGAATGCCGCGGACATCATCCCAGAACATCCATCTCACTAAGAGCGAGCTCCTAGCGCGATTGCGGATTGGAGAGCCCGACGCCCGCCGACACCTGCTGAAATTGTGCCGAGCCATGCAGGGAATCGAACGCCGGCTCGACGCCCGCATGGACGACTTAGGAATCATGCTCAGATTCTGTCTTTTGAAGAAGCTTGAGAGCGGCGTTTCGATCGCCAGCGATGGCCTAAAACCTCAACTTGCGTCCGCCCCGCGCAGCTCTCTCCACAAACCCAGCTTTTCCTGCGCCGCGCGATCGGAAAAGCTGAAAAGGGTCGCCTCAGTCCCGGCGTCGTGCCGCTGCGGCGCCCAGCTTGGCGCGACGAACACGTCGTTTTCGGCCCAGTCAAACGTTGCGTCGCCGATCTCGCTGCGTCCGCGGCCTTCCACGACGACAAACACGGTGCCGTCCGTCGAGCGGTACGGTGCCGTGCGAAATCCGGCGGGAAGCAGTTGGATCGCTGCGCTCATCGTCGGCATTACGGAGCCGCCCGTCAGCGGATTCGCGTAGCGCAGCTTCACTCCGTGGCACGGATCGACGGGACCGTTGCGAAGCATCGTCGCGAGCCTCTCGCGCGCCTCCGCGTATCGATAGTTCAGCAGCGGCGAAGAAAGAGACGTCGCCTTGCAGCCGTCAGGCAGAAGCGCGCCGCCGTAGCGCGCTTCGCAGTCTCCAGCCGGCGCTCCCGCGGACGCGTTCTTCGCATCGCTTCCTTCTGAAAAACTTGCCTTGAAAAGATTCACCATCGGCACGTCGAGGCCATCGAGCCAGATTACAGGATCGCGGCCATCGTTGCCGTGATCGTGCCACGTCGAACTCGGTGTGATCACGAAATCCCCGCGCTGCATGTTCGTACGTTCGCCATCGACCGCGGTGTATGCGCCCGAGCCCTCGAGAAACAACCGCAGCGCGCTCGCGACGTGCCGGTGCGCATGCGCCCGCTCGCCCGGCAGCAGCAATTGCAAGCCGGAGAAGAGCGAGTCGGTGACTTGCGAACGTCCGGCCAGCCCAGGATTTTCGAAGATCAGCACGCGCCGCTCGGCCTCTTCGGCGGTCAGCAGTCGGCCTGCAGTAAGCAGGCTCTCGCGCACGGTCGCGTAGCGCCAGTGAACGGGCCGCGCCGCGGGCTGCGGCGTTCGCGTCACAAGCCCGGCGATGCGCTCCCAAAGCGGCGCGAGATTCTGCTTGGCGATATCGTCGTAGAACGCCTTCCGCGCGTTCAGTCTCTCAGCCGTTTGCACCCGAGTTGGCGAAGTCATGCGCGGGCTCCGCTAGAGGAATTAGATATGGCGCCGGGTACTTCTCGCCCCGAGGAACGAAGGGCAGCCCGGCGTGCCTTCGACTTGCATTCCCGCCCAGAGTTTACACCGCAAAAGGAACGAAGGGCACGCGGAGAGACTAGCCGGCCGCAAAGAACCGAAATGGGCACTTAAACGCAACGGGCCAGAGGGCCGCGGGGCGCGAAGCGTAAAGTCTCTCCGCGCCCGCTCCCTGGGTGGTGTGGGGGTAGTACGCTTTCGTCACCGGCGAGCCAGATTTCGCGCCCGGCCCGCCGATGCAATTTCACTCCGCCGCGGCAACCTCGCCGCGGACTGCCGTCTAGAACGAGAACCGCAGCCCGAACTGAATCAGCCGCGGATTCACGTTTGTGTGGATTATCTGTACGGTCGACGGCGATGCGATATCCTCAAAGCCGATCGTGCCGAATGACCCGCCTCCCGGGTCCGCGAACTGAGAGTGGTTAAACGCGTTTAAGAAATCGGTCCGGAACTGCATTTTGACTCGCTCCGTGAGATTGGTCGTCTTCAGGATCGAGATGTCCCAGTTGAACTGGCCCGGGCCAAGTACGGCGCCGACCTTGGTATCGCCGTATCCGGTAGCTGTCGCATCCCCGTACGCCACCGGCGCCGTATTGCAAAAACCATCGAGGTTAAAGTAGCCGTTTTTGACTCTCGAAACCATGGAGCCAGACGTAAGGATATTTGAATTGTTAAACCCCGGGCAATACTGGGCCGTCGCGACACCGTCGAGATAACTGGTCGTGCTCGTACCATAAGCCGCGCCATTGTTCGTCGAAATAAACGTCAGCGGGTCACCCCCTTGCGCGATCGTGATCCCCGACACGTTCCATCCGCTGATCAGCTTGCCCTCAACTCCGGTCGCCCCTTTGCCGAAGGGCAAATCGTAGCTGTAGCTCACGACAAAACGCTGCGGTCGATCGAACGACGCCCGCCCGTATTGGCACATCAAGCATGACGCATTGTTGATGTTGGCACTGGGGCCAAAGAAGACATCTGTCAAGTCCTTGTCCCATGTGTACGCTGCCTGCATGGTCAGACCATGCGAGAAATTGTGTCGAACAGTAACCTGCAAGCTGTTGTAGTTGGAATAGCCGTTAGCGTCCGAGCCCGCCAGACCATCGGTCTGGTAGCCAGGATACGGCACGCGGAATTGCGCGTTGGCGGCCGTATTGCAGATGATATTCGGCGCGACACCAGTGCAAAGAGAGCTAAACTGGTTTGTCGGTGTCGCCAGCTCAGCTTGGTTGTGATTGTGGTTGTAATCGAGCAGGTTAATGCCACTCGACCCGACGTATCCCAGATCTAGCACCCAACCCTGCGCGAACTCATACTGAATTCCCATACTGTATTCCCGAACGAGCGGCGTATGGACCGAGTTCGGATCGAACGGCGTGCTCAAGCTGGAGTCCGCGCCCGTGGCCGCGTTTGCGAACCTGGCCGCGAATCCCAGCCCGAAGTCCGAGTTGCAATTTGGATCCGAAGGCACGCAAAACAGTTCTACTGCAGGATAGGGCTGCGTGAGCGTCGCCGCCGCCCACCGGCTACTGGGCGGTGAGTAATCGTACGTGGCGGCATACGGGTACCCTTGCTCGTAGGCATGCACAACGCTGTCCAGTCCAACGCGATTGTAGAAGATGCCGACTCCGCCGCGGACCACCAATTTTCCGTTGCTCAGCGGCTGCCAGGCAAGTCCGAATCGCGGTGCGAAATTGCTATACGGAGTGTGCCCTTCGATAGAATTGCGGTTATTCGCAATTAGGACTCCCGTCGGCGGTTGCCCGAGGTGCGCAACGTAGTTGCTGGGCACTACGTACTGCTGAATGCTGGCGGGGTCAACGACCGCCTGTGCAAGCGAAGTTGGCACGTCGGCAGCGGGCGCCATCCGGTCGAGCCACACCTGCGTAAGCCGTCCAAGGCTGTCGCTGAGCAGGCCGTCAAACTCCCACCGCAGACCCATATTCAAGGTCAGCCTTGAGCTGACCTTCCAGTCGTCCAGCACGTACGCGCTCTGGTTGCTCAGTTTGTAGAAGTGCGTAATCCCGTTTTCTCCCGTGATGCCTTTCACGCAGAATAGACATCCGACGTCCCAGCCGGGGCCGGCGGTTGCGCCGCTCGTGGCGAATCCCCCGGTCTCAAGTCCATTGAGAAATGGGAGAGCTCCCCCCGCACCGAGCACAAGCTCGAGTCCTTGCTGGAGTCCACCGTCAGTCAAAGGCCAGTTCGTCCACTCGTACTCGTACCCTGCCCGGATACTGTGTCTTCCGTGCTGCCACGAAATTTGGTCAGCCAGCTGAAGCTGGTTCGTTGGCCCGGTGAAGGGAAGGAGGCCCCCGAAGAGGCTGTAATTGTCGATGATATTGATAATGGTAGGCCCCTCATAAAAGCCCGGGACCAGTGGCTGCATTCCAAGTGCATCCGGCGAGCCGCATCCTTCCAAACCTTTGAAGGTACCGGCGCCGGGGCAGCCACCGGGCGGCACCGATACGCTCGCGCCACCGTTATTTCGCTGATACGATACCCGCGCCTCGTTAATGAAGGTGTTGCTCAGGGTTGACGTCAGCCTTGCCACGGCTGCTTGGTTGCCCCACGGCGTGTACTCTGGAGTGCCTGGAAGGTCGCCACCGTTCTGCCCGACGTAAAGCGTTTGGGGGTTTGCGGAGTAAAAATACTTCGTCTGGAAAGTATGCTTGCTGTTGATAATCCAATCGCCGTTGGCAACGTATTGGTTCTCATGATAGATCGCCGGAATCGTGAAATTACAAAGCGGACCACCTCCCGGGCAAAATTGAGGGTCAGAGATTGGGGCTGGAATGTAATAGTTGACTGGCACCCCGGCGTTCTTGCCGGTCGTGAGTTGGAAAATCCTGAGTCCCACGATATTTCCATTTGGAATTCCCATAGCCGTTGCGAACGCCTGCGCCGTGGCATTGCACTCAGCGGAAATCGTGCCTGTATCCGGGATTGAGGCCGGTGCATTGCACGTGCCGCGCGAACCAAGCGCTGCGTACGGATTCAACGAGGTAGGTAGGAGGGCTCCGAAGGTTTCGCCCTGCGGCGCCACGCCATTCTTGCCACGCGTTCCGCGATAGCTGAAGAAGAAGAAGAGCTTGTCCTTCTTGATCGGGCCGCCAATCGTGCCGCCGAACTGATTCTGATTGAGAATCTGGTGCGGTTGATCCGGGATCAGATTGTAGAAATAGTCGCTCGAATTCAAAACCGAATTGCGGAAGTTTTCGAAAGCTGACCCGTGAAAATCATTCGTGCCGGATTTCGTACTCACCGTCACGTTCGCGCCGGGGTTCCGCCCGAAACTGGCATCGTAGGTTGACGTCTGAACCTTGAATTCCGCGATCGCATCTGTGCTGGGAATTGGGATGCCTGTGTAAATCGTGCCGTCGTTCGCGCTGCCGGAGTTCGCGATGTTGTTTACGGCGACGCCGTCCATTTGGAAGTTATTCGAGCCGGGGTTTACGCCGTTCGCGCTGATGTCTTGAGTTCCTTTGCCGACCGACGTGGCGTTGTCGACGCCGACGTTCGTTCCAGCCGAGAGACTGAGAATTTCCGTATAGTTTCCGTTCGCCATCGGCAGCGCGTTAATCTGGCTGCCCGACACCGTAGTTCCCAGTGTTGAAGTCTCCGTTTGTAGAGTTTCAACCGTGCTCTCAACGGTCACGCTTTCGGTCACGGCTCCCACTTCCAGCGTCGCATTGGCCGCTGCCGTTTCGGTGACGTTGACGGTTATGGATGGAATTTCCGCCGGCTTGAAACCGGAAGCAGCGACGTGCAGTTTGTAAACACCGGGAGGGAGCAGGCTGAATTTGTAAACTCCGTCTGCGCCTGTCTTCGCGTCGTGCGATTGGTTTGTGCCCGTGTTCGTAGCAGTTACTGCGGCGTTGGCCACGGCGCCGCCCGATGGGTCGGTAATCGTACCCGTGATGGCGCCTGTACCGGCCGTCTGCGCCTGCGCCAGCGGCGCGCACAGCAGGAAGATCGCGAAGCCTGCCAACAGCGTTACTGCCAACTTTCGTCCCGCGAACCGTGTGTTCATCACCCTTCCCCCTAGTCGATTTCTAAGTCGATAGCGCCCGTTGCCGAGCTGCCCTACCTGCTCCGAACGATTCCCAAAGGCCACAGTCACCGGTATGAGATGTCACAGGAAAAAATAATGCCGCCGCGCACACGTCGGGCGCACAGATTGAGCGTTGATTCCACCCGCCGATACTTGCGAACCCACCCTCGTAAGATCCGCGCCTATGGACCGCCTAAACGAATGGCACACTAATACCAGCTTCCCCGGCGTTGTCTATTGCTTATTTTGTTTGCTTCTTTTACCGATTCGGACTATATAGATGCCAATATCTGGCACGGGTGGGGGGTTCTGAATGGAACTTCGCCAGTTGAAGTACTTCATCGCGGTCGCAGAGCGTCTCAGCTTTTCAAAGGCGGCGCAGGACTTGCACGTCACGGTACCGCCGCTCAGCCGCCAGATTCGTCAGCTCGAAGACGAATTCGGCGTGCCCCTTTTCATTCGCGACCGCCGCCACGTTGCGCTGACCGACGCCGGCCACACGCTGCTGCGCGAAGCGCGATCTCTTGTCGCGCAATCGGCGCACGTCTGCGAGTCCATTCGCATGGCGAAGTGCGGAGAGACCGGCCTCGTGCGGATCGGCATGGCGCCCGGCCTCGGAGAACAAGTCAGCCGCGCGCTGATGGAGCACTCGAAGCAGTTTCCCGCCGTCGAACTTCAGTACAAGGAAATGTTCTCCGGCTGGCACGGTCAGGCCCTTCTCGACGGTGAGATCGACGTAGCGCTGGTGCGATCCCTCATCGAAGCGAGTCAGTTGTGCGCGGAAGTTCTGTTTGAAGAAAGGTTCGTGGTGCACGTGAGCAAAGCGAGTCCGCTGGCGAAGCGGCGGTCGCTGCGCATAAAGGATCTGGCGGGCGAAACCTTGCTGCTGCCGAATCGCCAACTCTGCGCTGCGATGTACGACAAGACGCTCGAGCTTTACGCCGAAGCGGGAATCTCACCCAATGTGTTGCACGTGCCGCTCAGCCCCGCGCCGAACAGCGACGCGCAGATCGTGCACGTGGCGTGCCGCAAGGGAATCTTCATCATGCCAGACGAGGCAGCGAGGCGGCCGAATCCCAGTGGGGAGGTCCTGGCCGTCCCGCTGGATGAGCCGAACGCCAAGATTGAAGTCAAGATGGCTTGGCGCAAGGAAGAAAAGTCGCCAGCCGTTTTTACGTTCTTGGGTTCCGTGCGAAGGGTGTTGCGCTGTCCGGCGAAATACTCCTTCGCGGCGCGGGCCTGAGTTGAAAGGCGCCTCGCCGAGCGCTCGGCAAAACGCCTCGCCGAATCCACTGTGGCTACTGCTTATCGTAAACGCTGGTCGAATCGAAATTCCCCATGCCGGATTCGACGTGCGTCTTTTCGGTGAGCGTCTTCCCATCAGCGCTGAGCGAGTAGCTGTCCTTGATCGTGATGTCGCTGCCCTGGAAGCTCGTCTTGGAATTGACAACCAGGGTCCCGCCTTCCCAGTGCGCGGTGCTCTTCACCTCGGCATCGCCCATGCCTTTTGACGTGGTTTCCTTGCCGTCGGTGCTGATCGCCGTGGTGACGTTCAAGTCGCCCATCATGCCGCCCTTCTGATCCTCAGCGATCTTGACGGACGGCTCATTGTCTTCGATCGTGTCCGTCTGGCTCGCGGGCCCCGGAATCGCGCCGAAGTCGCTCTTCGAGATATTCAGCTTCCACGTGCCGCTGAGATTTGGCGGATCACCGCTGCCCGTGTGGATCATCGCGGCTGCGCCGGGCGTGGCTGTCATCCCGGACGGAGAAGCCGCTGCCGAAGCGTCCGCCGCGTCGTAAACGAGCTTGCGGTCGCCATTCATGGTGGCGGACGTGATGTGCGAATCCATCGTCATCGTCTTGCCGTCGTCGGAAGGCGAGAAGGTCAGCTTGTCCGTCAGCACGCCGCCGTTGAAGTTGGCTGTTTCGAGGAAGACGACCGCCTTTCCTTCCCACGAACACTGCATCTTCGAGAGCTTGATCGCGCCGAGCTGGACGCGCGTATCGTCGGGAGTCAGGTCAACTTCCTTGCCGTCGATCGTGCAGGAGCGCGAGCCGTTTTGCGTGCCCCGCGCGGTGACGCTGGTGAATTGCTGCTTGAATTCGTTGCCGGTGACGGTGATGGTGTCGGTTTCGCTCGTCGGCGGCGGGAACTGGCCGAAGTTGCTCTTGGCGGCATCGAGTTTCCAAGTGCCGTTGAGTTTCGAGTCCTGCGCCCGGCCCGGCAGCGCGAGCAAGGCGATCCCAAACAGCATAGCGAGAAGCTTTCGGTGCATGTGTAGTCCTCCTGGACGGCTAATACGCCGGCGCAGAGTGTTTTGTTTCACCCAAGTGGCGGAATTATACACCTGTTCTGGACCCTGAACGAATGTTGCCTGCACAACGATCCCAGCGCGGGCAAGGAGCGGCTGTTTCATCTCAATTTCGCGTGTTCACGAAGAATGCGCAGCATGCGTCGCAGAGGCTCGGCGGCGCCCCAGAACAACTGATCGCCGACGGTGAACGCGCCGAGATATTCTGGCCCTAAGTTGAGTTTGTGCAAGCGGCCGATCGGCACATTGAGCGTGCCCGAGACGGCGGTCGGAGTGAGGCAGCGCAAACTCGATTCCTTCGTGTTCGGGATCACGCGGACCCACGGGTTCGCGCCCGCCAGAATTTGCTCGATTTCGCCCAGCGGAACGTCTTTCTTCAGTTTGATGGTCAGCGCCTGACTGTGGCAGCGCATCGTGCCGATGCGGACGCAGATGCCGTCGATGGGCACGGGCGGATTCAAGCCGAGAATCTTGTTGCCTTCAGCCATGCCTTTCCATTCTTCCTTCGTCTGGCCGCCTGGCATTTCCTTGTCGATCCAGGGAATCACGCTGCCGGCAAGCGGCGCACCGAATTCGCCGATCGGCAACGAGCTCGAGCGCTGTGCCTCGATCACCATACGGTCGACTTCGAGCGCGTTTTCGGAGGGCGTCTTGCGCGCCGGATCGGTGAGGCATTCCATCTGCTGAACCAGCTCCAGCATTTTCGCGGCGCCCGCGCCGGAAGCGGCCTGATAGGTCATCGTGGTCATCCATTCGACCAAGCCCGCTTTGAAAAGTCCGGCGACGGCCATCAGCATCAGGCTGACCGTGCAATTACCTCCCGCATAGGTGCGCACGCCACGCGCGAGGCCCTGCCGAATCACGTCCGCGTTCACGGGATCGAGGATGATGATCGAGTCGTCGTTCATGCGGAGCGTGGACGCGGCGTCGATCCAATAGCCGTTCCAGCCGCTCTTGCGCAGCGGAGCGTAAACTTCCGTTGTGTACTCGCCGCCCTGGCAACTGATGAGAACATCGCACGCGGCGAGGTCTTTCAAGTTCGAGGCGTCGCGGAGCGCGGCACCATTCGCTTCCGGTGGCGCGGCGCCACCGGCGTTGGACGTGGAGAAAAATACCGGCTCGAGGCCAGCAAAATCGCCTTCCTCCCGCATGCGCTGCAGGAGGACGCTGCCCACCATTCCTCGCCAGCCAATCAATCCAACGCGCAACATGTCTGCCTCAAAATTCTCCGATTTCGCCGTCCCATACCCCCTCGATTTATTGTCGAGTAGCCGGAGCAGCAATTCTTTGTTTTCAACGAGATACGGCGATTTCTACTCGGCAGCATTGTCGAGTAGAAATTCAATCAAGGCGACCTGAAAATCCCTGGTCCCCGCTGCTGCGGGCAGCGTCAACGGGCATAAGAAGCTCGCCAGGCTATCTTGTTTACGGACCGGACGATGCTCTCATTCCGGTTTCCCGTGGTCCCGATTTCGACCGAATTCAGGATGGCATGACGTAACGAGAATTTCAAACGGTCGTTCGCGTTAAATGCCCGTGCTCGCCCCAACCGCATCGCGAGTCCCAGGCAGACCGCCAGTACGCTAGAAGGGAAGACCCACGTAGTTTTCCGCCAGCGAGCGAAGCGCCGCTTCCGACGAGAATAGATACGCCAGATCCGTTTCCTGCAGTTTGTTGTCGTAGGGAATGTTGTCCGGAAAGCGGTGCAACAGCATCGTCATCCACCACGAGAATCGCTGCGCCTTCCAGACCCGGGCGAGGGCCCGCTTCGAGTAGCCGTCGAGGCCGGCGTCATCGGCCTTTTTGTAGTGATCGACCATCGCGTGATAGAGATAGTAGATATCCGAGGCCGCGCTGTTGAGTCCCCGTGCTCCCGTCGGCGGCACGATATGGGCGGCGTCTCCTGCGAGGAACATACGGCCGTAGCGCATCGGCTCGGCGACGAAGCTGCGCAACGGCGCGATGCTTTTCTCGATCGATGGGCCGGTGATCAACCTGGCGGCGACTTCGTCCGGCAAGCGGCGCTTGAGCTCCGCCCAGAACGCGTCGTCGGGCCAATCGTCCGTCGAATCCGTGAGCGGCACCTGGATGTAATACCGGCTCAGCACCTGCGACCGCAGCGAGCAGAGCGCAAAACCGCGCTCATGCTTCGCATAGATCAGTTCGGGCGAGACCGGCTTGGTGCGGGACAACACCCCCAGCCAGCCGAATGGGTACACCCGTTCGTATTCGCGCAAGACATCCTTCGGGATCGACTTGCGGCTGACGCCGTGGAACCCGTCAGCGCCAATGATGTATTCGCAGTCAACGCGCACGACGTTGTCGCCCTCACGATAGGTGACGTAGGGCTTGCCGGAATTCATGTCGTGCGGAGTCACGTCCTCCGCATTGTGGACGACCTTGCCGCCCATCCGGTCGCGCGCGTCATAGAGATCGCGCGTGAGCTCGGTCTGGCCGTAGACGATCACCGAGCTTCCGCCTGAATATTTGTGCAGGTCAACGCGCTCCAGCACGCCGTCGTGCGCGATGTGAATCCCGTTGTGGATTTCGCCCTCGCGATCCATCCGCTCGCCGCACTGCGCCTCGCGCATGAGTTTCGCGAAGCCATGCTCCAGCACGCCGGCGCGGATTCGCGTCAGCACGTGGTCGCGACTGTATTTCTCCAGCACGATGGTGTCGATGCCCTGCAGATGCAGGAGCTGCGAGAGCAACAGCCCCGACGGTCCGCCGCCGATGATGCACACTTGAAGTTTCATTCCGGCTCCCTTCCTGGAATCGTCGATCGGCCGAATTGTCGACCTTTTGTGAAAGAAAGTGAATGGATAGACTTTCCATTTTCTTGTACATTTCGAACATGGCCAAGGCGGCGCTGAACCAGTCCATTCAGACCTACAACCTGTTCGGCGAGTCCCGCGACCTGCCGGACGTCGTGCATTGCGAGACGATCGCCGCGCGGTCGGTCCTGCACAATTGGGAATTCGCGCCGCACCGGCACGCGCGACTGCACCAGATTCTCCTGATCGAAAGCGGCGGCGGACAAGCCACACTCGAGGGGCGAACTTACCCGCTGCGGCCCATGCGCGTCGTCAACGTGCCGGTCGGCCACATTCACGGCTTCTCGTTCAAGCGCGGGACGCAAGGGTGGGTCGTCACTTTCGCTGCGGAAATGCTGGATCAGGTGCTGACGCCATCCGAAGGATTGCGCCGCGTCCTTTCGCAATCGGTGGTCGTGCGCGGCACTCCCCAAATCCGGATGGCGATGGAACAGATTTTTTCGGAGTTTGCAGAGCGGCGTTTTGCGCGGGCCCACGTACTGCGGGGCTTGTCCTCTACGCTGATCGGCCTTGTCGCGCGCGAAATCGCTGCGCATGGCAAGCCACCGGACGGCACGGTGAAAGCCGACCTCGTCCATCGGTTCGAGGCGCTTCTCGAGCAGCATTTTCTGGAGCACTGGACAGTGTCGGACTATGCCGGCGCGCTATCAGTGACGCCGACGCATCTCACCCGCCTCGCGCGGTCCGCAACAGGGCATGCGGCCTCGCACTTGATCCTCGACCGCATCGTTCGCGAGGCGCGACGCAATCTTGTCTACACCAACTTGCCGGTCTCGATGATTGCCTACGGGCTCGGCTTCAACGACCCGGCGTACTTCAGCCGCTTGTTCTCTACCGCCACGGGCCTCTCGCCGCGCGCCTACCGCGCCAAGATCCAAAAGGCGGCCTGAACGCAGCCGGGCGACGGCGCGGCTCAAACTCCCGGCGAGTCAGCGAATCGGACAAGTTCACGAAAAAACGGGAAGAGGCAGGCATCATTCGGGCGTCAGAAACCTGCGTTTCGGGCCCTAGTCGGGAGCCAACGATGGCCCCGGGCCAATTGATTGAGCGAGACTTCGAGTTTGTTTTGCAAATCAGGCATTCCTCAGCGCAGTGCCAGACCCGTTGAGCAGCGCGGATAGGTAGGACTACGATGGCGTCTTTGCTCCGCGCAGCGTCCAGCTGGCGCGGGGGATGCGGGGTATTTCGAAAAGATCAGAGGTGCGGGCGTACCAACCGGTGCCATGCATGCGGCCGATCAGTTTGAGGTTGGGCGTGTCGATGTAATGTTTGGCGGGGTCCAGCACCAAATGATCGCGGACGTGCATCGCGAGAACGCGGCCCAGCACGAGAGCATTGTCCGGCCCCAGCTCGACGATTTGCAGCAGGGTACATTCCATCGCGACCGGACTCACGGCGATGCGGGGCGGCCTCACATGGACTGAGGGCAGAGTCGTCAACTGCGCCTCGGCGAGCTCGTCCACGCCGGCTTCAAACTCGATGGCAGTGATGTTCATGACCTCGGCCACTTCTTCCGAGACCAGGTTGACGACGAACTCACGCGTATCACGGATATTGCGGCGCGTGTCTTTCGGGCGGCCGGGTTCATGGCTGCCGATGCCGATTCCGACGACGGGCGGGTCGCCCGAGAGCACATTGAAAAAGGAAAAGGGCGCGGCGTTCAGATGGCCGTTCGCGTCTTGACTGACGACCCAGGCGATCGGTCGCGGTGTGACGGTAGAGACCAAGAGCTTGTACGCTTCTCGGGCTGGAATTGCGGCGAAATCGAACAGCATGAAGCCTCCTGTGGCGATGAATGCAACGCTTAGCTTGTATCACAATTTCTTGCCGAGTCTGCATGCGGGGACGCTCCTCGACTCCGCTCGGAACAAGCTGGCGCCAGGAGAGCCAAAAGCAGATCCCTCGCCGCCATCCCCGACCGAGGGCGTCGGGGCTGGGCTCGGGATGACACCGCCGACGACTGGTGCGACGAGGTGAATGGGCGGCGCGGCGCCAAGAAAGTGCGCCGGTGACCCCAGTGCTGTGCCCCTACGGGAGAAAGACGTCTCAAGCGGATCAGGGTCGGCACTTCGCGTCGCTCAAGGGAAAAGGGAATTGAGGAGGGCGGCGAGGCGGGCGCCGGCTTTGGCGATTTGCTCCTCGACCACGGGAGCAGCGGCGTTCTGATAATTGTCGGAAAGGTTTTCTTCGATCTTCAGCATGCGGTGGTACGCGGCAGGATCGCCAATGTTTGGACAAGCCGTCATCACGCGGGGCTTTTGGATCGGCAGAGGGTGAGGCAGGCGACCGTAGGCGATGGTTTCCGCGAGCTCGTGACTTTCCCACGCCCATCCAGCGAAATCCGCCGGCTGACTTTGCCAGGCGGGAATCTGCGAGCTGAATTTCTGGTCCAGTTCGCGCGCGACCTCTGAGGAGGACTCGCCGGGCGAAAGATGTTCGAGGATCTCGACGTCCCAGACTTCGTGAAGATTGGGATTGAACGAGCCGCTTCCGGGAGTGGATTCCACTGATCCCCCAGGCTCGACTAACCGTCGACCTGGGGGCCCCTCCGGAGCACGTCCGAAGAACGTGACGGGGACGCAATTGCCGCCGAGGTCGTTGTTCGTGCTCGCGTGGAGCGGCTGATGAATGTCGCCGACGAAATGAATGAGGAAGCGCAGCGCCTCGGCGCGCGCCTGTGGCGAGGCAGCGGAATTGCGAAGGACACGCATTTCGTCGGCGAGCGCGCTCGTGACGCAGCCATCTTTTGCCCCAGGCTCCCCTTGCCGGGGACCTGGGGGCCCCTCTTGGGCGGGACAGTATTTCGCGATGTCGGTTTTTCGGGCGGCGCGAGGAATGTCGATGAAGTGCCAGGGGGCGGTTTCGGGGCGCATCTTGCGAATATCGTCAGGCCAAGTAGAGGCGTCGGCGAAGGGATCGTTGTTTGGCCCACAGTAGCGGGGAAGAGCGGGATCGATTGGCACGGCAGCAAGAATGCTTAACGCGACTTCGCGTGCGTGGGGCGTCAGATGGCTTTCCGCGATCAGAGCAATGGCTTGGTGGCCCTTGCAGCCCCAGGCGTGGGCCGAAGGCACGGCCGCGAAGAAGCTCAGGATGAGCAGGAAGCAGCCGGCAAATTGGCAGCGTCTCATCGCGATGCAAGCATAACAGCGAAGTACACAGAAGCGCTTGTGACATGGAAACAGGAACAGATTTTCACCGCAGAGACGCAGAGGGCGCAGAGGAAAACGGAGAAAGCCGAGAAAGCAGAGAGAGCCGAGAAAGCAGAGAGAGCCGAGAAAGCAGAGAGAGCACAGAGAACCGAGAAAACTGAGAGACCTGCAGGGAGCGTAGACCCTCGCATCGGGGCAGGCTCTTCGCAGATTTTGCTTAGCGCAGGCGGGCGGAGATGACGGGGACCATCCAGACGGCGTAACCCCGCGGATCGCGGATATTCGCAATCATCTGATTGAAATAGTCGGCGGCGGATTGGCGGCTGAATCTTGTGAACTGGCCGATGGCCTCGGAATATCCGTCGCGCCAGGCTTCGATGATCGCGGCAAAAGTCTCGCGCGGGACGCGCAGCGTGTCCACGATGATGTAGTCCATCTTGATCTCCTCCAAATGCATCGCAGCCAGGATCCCAAACGCGTGGCGGCCCAGGAAAAGGTCGGTTCCGGTGGCTGCTGCGAATTTCGCGGGCGCGTCATGCCAGAAGTCGCGCGGATCGAGTGCGGCGCGCTGGAAATGAAGCATTCCATAGTCTTCGGGAATGAGGTGCAGGTAGCCGCCCGGACGTGTGACGCGAGAAAGCTCCGCGATCGCGCGATCGGCATGAGGGATCGAATGGAGCACATGGCGGCACACGACGAGATCGAAGGTGTGGTCCGCAGCGCGAAGCTCGTAGATGGATTGATGATCGAACGTCAGCTGCGGCGCGAATCGCGCGTAGCGCGAGCGCGCGAGGTCGAGGCTTTGATCGAGAATATCGACGCCGAGAACCGATGCGCGCGGAAAAAGTTCGGCGAGACGCCAGGATGCCTCGCCCGTACCGCAGCCGGCGTCGAGGATTCGCGGTTCGGCGGGAAGCGCGTAGCGGCGGATCAGCGGAACTTCCTGCGGCCAAATAGCGCGTGCCTGTGCGTCCAGATTCCGCACCATAGACTCGTCGGCCATTTGCTTGGCCTGCGGATTGAGATCGGTCATCACATGCTCCCGGGTGGAGTGAGACGCACGAAGGCGATGCTACGCGAACTCTTGCGGCGTTGAAATATGCGAACGGCTATTCCTGCACGGTGAAACGCACAGGCTGGATATAAATCGAGTTACCTTTTTGAATGGAGACGTTGTAGCTGCCCGGTTTGACCTGGGGGACCTTCATCACAATTTTGGTGTCTTCCTGGTTGACGATGGATGCTTTGTAATCATTCTTGTCGTCGGAGAGGAAGACGGCGGAGACGGAACCCTTGCCGAGGTTGGTGCCCGTCACCGTGATCGTGTCGTTGACTTTGCCGGAAGTGGGGTCAACGGTGGAGATCCCGGGGGCGTCTTGCGCAAGGGCGAGGCGCGCGGGCGCGAATAAGAGTGCGATCACGGCAGCGAGAGCTAGTGCCGCAACGGGTCGGCCGCGCTGGGCGCTGCGTACCGGGAATATGATATTCGCCATGGAGCACCTCCGCAATTGAGCCGATATCGTTCTTTGCCGGCTTGGAGAGGACGTTTCGGGCAGAAGATATGCCCAGATTGCGTTGTTGTCAAACGCCAGGTGTTTGCTGGAGGATGCGGCGAGGCCGGGGCGCCGTGCACAGGAGTGCGCGGGCGTACACTCTGAGGGCTGGAGGCGACGATGAGGGGCTGCGTTTTGACTTTCCTCGCGGTGTTGTTTGCAGGTCAGGTGTGGGCTCAGCATTCCGATGTGCCGGAGATCAAATACCGGTCCGTGCCCGCCCTGCTGAAGCTGCCGCCCGATGTGTACTTGGGAGAAGTTGCCGGTGTTGCGGTGAACTCAAAGCGACACGTTTTCGTTTTTTCACGGGGCAACACGACCGGGCCTGCCTACGGCGCGAGTGCCGCTCAGCTCCTGGAGTTTGGCCCGGACGGCAGGTTTGTGCGGGAGATCGGGCACAACCTTTATGCGTGGTCGTTTGCGCACTCGGTGAAGGTGGACCTGCAGGACAATGTATGGGTCACAGACAAGGGCTCCGATATGGTGATCGAGTTTGATCCGGCAGGCCGAGTGGCGATGGTTTTCGGGCGCAAGCAGGAAGCGTCGGACGAGGGAACGGAGCCACTGAAGCATGTGCGTCCGCCGCTGCCGCCGATAGACGGGATGTTCCGGCAAGTGACGGACATCGCGTGGGACGCGGCAGGAAATTCCTATGTAAGCGACGGCTACATCAATTCGCGCGTGGCGAAGTTCGACAAGGACGGGAATTGGGTGAAATCATGGGGCGAGCCCGGAGACGGACCGGGACAATTCAACGTGCCGCACAGCATCGCGGTGGACGCGAAAGGTAACATTTATGTGGCGGACCGCGGAAACCGGCGGATCCAAGTGTTCGACGGCAACGGCAAATTTCTGCGGCAGATTACGATCGATGTGCCAGCGCCGCCCGACGCACGTCCGGCGATCGGCAACAAGCCGACAGCGACCACCGGGACGATGGCTCCCGGCGCGCCATGGGCGATTTGCATCACGCCGGGGCCGCATCAGGTGCTGTACAGCGCAGACGCGTTTCCGGGGCGAATCTACAAGCTGAGCCTCGAGGGCAAAGTACTCGGGATGCTCGGCGAGTCAGGCAAGCAACTTGGGCAGTTTGGATGGATTCACGAGATCGCGTGTCCATCGGAGAACGAACTGTACGTGGCGGAGCTATTGAACTGGCGCGTGCAGAAACTGGTGCTTGAGCCCGGCCGGTGAGCGCGAGGCGGATGCCCCTTGCCACAGTAACGACCTCTCGGGAGAGTCCCACCACTTATACCAGTTAGGCACACACTGGGCAGGAGCGCGATGCACGCATGCTCGCTGCTGCTACGCTGAGAAGAAATAGCCTCGAATCTGCAACGACTTGAGGAATTTACGATGAACAGCGTGGGGAAAAGAACCAGTCCGATGCATTTGCGATCAGCCTTGCTGGCTGCGCTGATTGGCGCGGCGTGGGCATCCGGAATCTCGGTCGCGAGAGCGCAGCAAACGGCGCCCGCCACGGCGCAGCCGCAGACGACTGCACCGACCCAGGCAGCACCGGCGGGACAAGGTGGAAGCCAATCGAGTCCGCTGTACCGCGTGGAGATCATCGCGCGAACGACGAAGGCGATCAACTACAGTCACGCCAAGGGCTCGACGGCGGTCGATTTCAAAGGCACCGTGCTGATGCCGTTCGCCAAGGGCGAGGCGCACGTGGAGGCCAAGAAGGGCGTCGTAAGCATTTCTGCGAAATGCGAGAAGCTACTCCCCGCGACGCAGTACGGGCCGCAATTCCTGACGTATGTCCTGTGGGCGGTGACGCCGGAGGGACGCGCCGAGAATCTGGGTGAATTGGAGCTAGAGGGACAGAAGGCCAAGGTTGACGGAGCAACGGCGTTCCAAGCGTTCGCGATGATCGTGACCGCCGAACCCTATTTTGCGGTGGCCCAGCCGAGCGATGTGGTCGTGCTGGAAAACGTGGTGCGGCCAGACACGGAGGGAAGCGTCGAGGAAGTGGATGCGAAATTCGATCTGTTGCAGCGCGGCGACTACGGGGCGATCACAACGGGCGCCGATGCTCCGCGGCTCGATCCGCGCATACCGCTGAGCCTTTACGAAGCGCGCAATGCGGTGAAGATCGCTCAGACGGCAGGGGCGGAGAAGTACGCGCTGCCGAGCTATCAGAAGGCGCAGCAGCTCTTGCAGCAGGCGGAAGACGCGCAGAAACACGGCGTGATGCGCAAGAACGTGGAGATGTCCGCGCGAGAAGCGGTGCAGACCGCCGAAGACGCGCACTCGATCACGATGAAGCAGATCGAGCAGGAGCGCGCGGAAGCCGAACGCAAAGCTGCCGAGGCGCGTGAAGCTCTGGCCAAGCAGCAGGCCGAAGAAGCGGAGAAGGCCAAGCTCGAAGCACAACTCGCGGAAGAAAAGGCCGCACGCGAACGAGCGGAAGCGGAAGCGGCAAAGGCAGCGGCGCTCGCGCAGCAGCAGGAAGCTCAAAAGGCAGCTGACCTTGCGGCGCAGCAGAAAGCGCAGGCCGAAGCGGCGGCCGCCCAAGCGGCGCAGTTGGCTGCCCAGCAAAAGGCTGCGGCAGACGCCGCTGCGGAGAGCGCGAAGCTGGCGGTGGCGCAAGCGGAAGCCGAGAAAGCGGAGTTGCGCAAACAATTGCTGGCGCAACTGAGCAGCATCCTTCAGACCCACGACACGGTGCGCGGCCTCATCGTGAATATGTCAGACGTGCTGTTCGACACCGGCAGTTACACGCTCAAGCCGGGGGCGCGCGAGAAGCTGGCGAAGATTTCGGGAATCCTGCTTGCGTACCCGGGCCTAAGGATTCAGATCGAGGGCCACACCGACAGCGTCGGCGGCGACGACTTCAATCAGCGGCTCTCGGAGCAGCGCGCGCAGATGGTGCGCGATTACTTGATCGACCAACTCGTGCCGGCAAGCTCCGTGACCGCGCGGGGATTCGGGAAGACGAAGCCGGTCGCGTCGAATGACACACCGGAGGGTCGGCAGCAGAATCGCCGCGTCGAACTGGTGGTGAGTGGCGATGCCATCGGTGACAGCGTGGACGATCCCTCCGGCCAACCGCAGGCACGATCGCAATAAGTCGCTGCGCGGCGTCCGAATCACCTGCATACATCTTCCCCGCCCGCTCGATTCCTTCCCTAGGAATTGCGAGCTCTGAGATCTTCCTGACAACCGTCTGCTGATAATCTTCCAATGGACATGCGGGCGCGGATGTATAGAATAGGGCGCGCCTCAGGGGAGACAGGGCTTTTGTCCGTCGGTCCGCAGGCGCCTAACGCGAGTAACAGAATCCGAAGGAGAATTTGGTGATCGTTGGCGTTCCCAAGGAGAGCTTTCCGGGCGAGCGACGCGTGGCGCTCGTTCCTTCGGTGATTCCGAACCTGGTCAAGGCGGGCCTAGAAGTCGTCATCGAGAAGGGAGCGGGAAACGAGGCGGGCTATCCGGACGCAACGTACGCGGAGAAGGGCGCAAAGATCCTGCCGGACCGAGCGGCGGTCTTCGGAACAGCGGACATCATCACGCAAGTGCTTTGCTACGGGTCGAACGACCGGACCGGCAAAGCCGATCTGCCGCTGATGCGGCGCGATCAGGTGCTGATCGGATTCCTGCGGCCGCTCGGGTCGAAGGACGTGGTGCAGGAGATCGCAGGCAAAGGCGTTACTTCGTTTGCGGTCGAGATGATGCCGCGGACCACGCGCGCGCAGAGCATGGACGCGCTCTCGTCGATGGCCACGGCGTGCGGGTACAAGGCCGTGCTCATCGCAGGTGACACGCTGCCGAAATTCTTCCCCATGCTGACGACCGCGGCCGGAACGATCACGCCCTCTCGCGTGCTGATCATCGGTGTGGGAGTGGCGGGACTGCAGGCCATCGCGACGGCGCGCAGGCTCGGCGCAGTCGTTTCCGCGTACGACGTGCGGCCGGTAGTCAAGGAGCAGGTGCAGAGCCTCGGGGCGCGGTTCGTCGAGTTGGGAATCGAGGCCAAGGAGGCCCAAGACGCGCGCGGATACGCGACGGCACAGGGCGAAGATTTCTACGCGAGGCAGCGCGAGGCGATGGGCAAGGTGGTCGGCGAGAACGATGTGGTGATCACGACGGCGGTGGTGCCGGGCAAGAAGGCGCCGGTGCTGGTGACGGCAGACATGGTGCGCCGGATGGCGCCGGGATCGGTAATCGTCGATCTGGCGGCAGAGCGCGGCGGGAATTGCGAACTGACGAAGTCGGGCGAGACCATCGTCGAAAGCGGCGTGACCATCATCGGCCGCATCAATCTGGCCAGCACCGTGCCGTATCACGCCAGCTCGCTCTACGCCCGGAACATCACGGCCTTTCTGCAGCACCTGGTCAAGGGCGGCAGCCTGAGTCTGAAGATGGACGACGAGATCACTCGAGAGACGCTGCTCACCCGGGGCGGGGAAATCGTGAACGCGCGGGTGCGCGAGTTTTTTCAACTACCTGCGCTGACCGTGCAAAGCAGCGCTTAGGGGAAGCGATATGTCGGGCGACGTTTTACTGAACAGCCTGTTCGTCTTCATGCTGGCCGGATTCCTCGGATTCCAGGTCATCAAGCGGGTGTCACCGCTGCTGCACACACCGCTGATGTCACTCACCAACGCGCTGGATGCGATTGCGGTGGTAGGCGCGATTGCGCTGGCGGGCGCGCACGAGACCAAGTTCGCGACGATCTTGGGCACGGTAGCGGTGGTAGCCGCCTTCAGCAACGTTGTAAGCGGATTCCTCATTACCGACCGCATGCTCAGAATGTTCAAATCCAGCCGCCCGCAAAAATAGCCACCCATGACACTGCCCACATTCCACTGGATCGAAATCGTCTATCTGGCGGCGACGGCGCTATTCATATTGTCGCTGATGTGGATGAGCGCGCCGACCACAGCGCGCCGCGGCGTGTGGGCCGGCGAACTGGGCATGGCGGCGGCCATCATCGGGACGCTGTTCGAGCGGGGCATCGTCGATTACCGCTGGATCGCCATCGCGCTGGTGCTCGGCGCGATCATCGGGGTACCGCTCGGCATGGTGAAAATGACGGCGGTGCCACAACGGACGGCGATCAGCCACGCGTTCGGCGCGTGCTGCGTTACTCTGGTCGGAACCGCCGAGTTTTTCCTGCGGACGCCAAACGTGCCGAAATTCATGATGGCCGTGCTCTCGGCGGAGGTCATCCTCGGCGGTCTGACACTCACCGGCAGCTTGATCGCAGCCGGAAAACTGCAGGAAGTCAGCTTCATCCCTCAGCGCCCCGTCACATACAAAGGCCAGAACATCGTGAACCTCGGCATGCTGGCGGTGGCAGTCATCATCGCTGTCATGCTCGTGCTGAATCCGGGGCACAACGTTTTGTTCCTCGTCATGGTTGGAATTGCGCTCGTATTTGGTGTGATGCTGATCATCCCGATCGGCGGGGCCGACATGCCGACGGTGATCTCCCTCCTCAACTCCTACGCCGGACTATCGGCCGCGGCGATGGGCTTTGTACTCAACAGCAAGCTGCTGATTGTCGCCGGTGCGCTGGACGGCTCGTCGGGCTTCATTCTGTCTGTGATCATGTGCAAGGCCATGAACCGGTCGTTTACCAACGTGCTTTTTGGCGCGTTTGGCCAGGTTCAGACGTCGGCTGCGGCGGGCACTGAGGCTCGGACAGTGCGCAGCGCAACGGCGGAGGAGGCCGCCGCCATTCTGTCCGCGGCCAGCAAAGTTGTGATCGTGCCCGGGTACGGCATGGCCGTGGCACAGGCGCAGCATAAGGTGCGGGAACTCTACGACGCGTTGACCAAGCGCGGCGTGGAGGTAACGTTTGGCATCCATCCGGTGGCGGGCCGCATGCCGGGGCACATGAATGTGCTGCTGGCTGAAGCGGACATCCCTTACGATCGCCTGAAGGAGATGGAAGACGTGAACTCGGAGCTTCCCCAGACGGACGTCGCGCTGGTGATCGGTGCGAACGACGTGACGAACCCCGCGGCGCGAACCGACACGAGCAGCCCGATCTACGGCATGCCGATTCTGGATGTGGACAAGGCGCGGACCGTCATGGTCATCAAGCGCAGCATGAATCCGGGCTTCGCTGGTATCGACAATCCTCTCTACTATCTCGACCACACCCTGATGCTCTTTGGAGACGCCAAGGGCTTTGTTGGCGATATTGTCCGTGAACTGGCCGGTGGTTCTTCCCATTCATAGGCCCCGTCCTCTCTGGTTCTAGTACCAACCTCCACATTTCAAACGACTTGCTCGGCGCCAAAAGCAAGGGTGTCGTTGGCTTAAATGTCACTGTGCCCATCTGGGCAACGGGATTGATATTTATGGCACTTACGGGCCAATTTTCGATTGTTCTCATTATGGAGCACTAATATTTTAGGTTCAGGTCGTTCGATTCCAGTTAACAGGCAAACATCATCCAGGGGCGTTTGCTTGTTACTGCGAGCAAGGTTCCACGCTGGCGTTTTCATGGGGGATGCATGTCCACAGCGGGCTTGGTATCGGGCGCAAAGGTTCAACGCAGCCGGAATGTAGTGTCGCGGGTAGTCGCCGACGAGGCGATCGTGGTGCCGATTCGTCGTGGAGCGGCCGATATGGATTCGATCTACACCTTCAACGACTCAGGTTCGCTCCTTTGGTCGTTGATTGAGCAAGGCCGGACCACGGGGGATCTGGCCGCTCATCTACAGGCCGAGTATGGAATCACCGCGGAGCAGGCCACGGCGGATACAGAGAAATTCGTCAACGAACTTAGCGAGGCAGGTCTGATCGAGCTGGGCTAAGCGGAGCTGGGGAGCAGCACCACGGCTGGGGCAGCCGGGGCTTGGGATGAACGACGGAACGTACACGGCGTTCAGCCGCGCCATTCATGAACGCCATTTCGGGCGGCGCGTACCGGTCGAGGTGTCGATCGAAGTCACGCGGAGGTGTCCGCTCCAATGCCTCCACTGCTACAACAATTTGCCGATGGGCGACGCTCAGGCTCGGGCGCAGGAACTCACCCTGGAAGAGCACTGCCAGCTGCTGGATGACCTGGTTGCGGCGGGCACCCTCTGGATCCTCTACACGGGCGGTGAGATCTTCGGCCGCAAGGACTTCCTGGACATCTACACGGAAGCCAAAAAGCGCGGCTTCCTGATCACGCTTTTCACCAACGGGACGCTGATCACGCCCCGGATCGCGGACTATCTGGCGGAATGGCGCCCGTTCGCAATCGAGATCACGCTGTACGGCGCAACGCGGGAAACCTACGAGGCGCTGACACAGGTGCCCGGCTCCTACGACCGGTGCATGCGGGGAATCCGTCTGCTATTGGAGCGCGGACTGCCGCTCAAGCTGAAGACGGTGCCCACGAGGATTAACCGGCACGAAGTCTACGAAATGCGCCGGATGGCGGAAGAAGACTTTCACGTCGAGTTCAAGTTCGATCCGCTGGTGAACCCCCGTATCGATTGCTCGCAAAGCCCGCTGGGCGTGCGGCTTTCGCCGGAAGAGGCGGTCGCACTCGATTTTCAGGATACGCAGCGCGGAGAAGAATACCGGAAGCTGCTGGAGCGTGAGGTTGGCAAGCCGAGGGTGGCGACTCCCGACGACAACCATCGCTATTTCTGCGGTGGCGGAATGAACGGCTGCGCCATCGATCCTGTGGGAAACATGAGCGTCTGCGTGATCTCCCACCAGCAGGACTACAACATTCGCAGCGAGGGTTTTCGCGACGGTTGGGAAGGGCGCCTGCTGGAAATTCGAAATCAAACTCGCACGCGCCCCACGATTTGCGACCGCTGTCAGATTCGGTCTGTGTGCGGGATGTGCCCGGCAAACGGAGAACTTGAGAATGGCGATCCCGAATCGCCGGTCGATTTCCTGTGCCAGGTGGCGCACCTGCGCGCATACGCACTTGGCTACGACGTGCCGGAGCACGGCGACTGCCGCTGCTGCAACGGCGGCGAGCTGGAGGAAGGGCTTCGGGCCGGCGCCAGGCGAATACAACACCAGAGGCCGGCCGAGAGCGCTTGGAAGAACGCACTGAGTCCAGTTCCTGCGCTGAATGTGTTGCAGCCGGCGGCAGGTTGTGGCAGCGGCGGATGCGGTTCGTGCGCGGCCACGCGGGTGTGATGACGAGCTCACGGCAATGACCGAAACGAATCATCCGGAGAACGGTTCCAACGGCAAAGGCGAGCGGAAGCCTTACGAAGCGCCGCAGATCGTGCGCGTCAGCCTGCGTCCGGACGAAGCCGTGCTCGGGCATTGCAAGATTCCCGGCGCGTCGGGTCCGACGACGGGCTCGTGCAGTTCACTTTTTTGCAGAACACTCGGTTCCTGAAGTCATGCGAGAGAGCGAAATGCAGCTTGCGCAACTGGATGTCAGTCCGGGCCGCACCCTCGGAACGGCAGAAAGGACCGAGGGACGGCTGGCGTTTCGGATTGCAGAAACGTTGTTCACTCTTTCGGGCGACCGAGACGTGCGCCTGGTACTTGATCCGGGCCTGCGCCCATTTGCTGTCGAGCCGGAGCCGGGCGGCTTGGAAATTCGCGTCGGTTGGACTGAAGACCTCATGGTGCCGTCGCGGGCGCCCATCTTTCACTCCGGAGGGCTGTGGTCCCTCTATCAAGAGTCCGACGGCTTCCGATTCTACTTCTCGACGCCTCGGCTTGGCCGCACGCCGTACAAGGCGGCGTGGTTCGATTCCGAATTCACACGCGGCGATGTCGTGTTGCTTCGCCGGCATTTCGACGTGAACTACCCAGTCTATCCGTTGGAGTATCCGCTCGACGAACTCGCGATGATTCATCGCCTCGCTTGCGGTGAAGGGGTCGAGGTGCATGCGGTCGGGCTTGTGGACGAATGGGGACGAGGGCATGTCTTCCTGGGACATTCCGGGGCGGGGAAGAGCACGACGGCGCGTCTCTGGCAGGCAGAATCGAAGGCGCACATCCTGAGCGACGACCGGATCATCCTGCGTGTTCGCGATGACCGAATCTGGATGCATGGAACTCCCTGGCATGGCGACGCCGGAATCGCGTCGCCTGATTGCGCTCCGCTGTCGCGACTGTATCTGCTCGAACATGCGCGCAAAACGGAACTTTCTCCCGTCTCGCGCGGGCGGGCGACGGCGGAGCTGCTCTCTCGAAGCTTCGTGCCGCACCATTCCCCGCAGGGATTGCAGTTTACCCTGCGGTTTCTGGAACGCGTGGCGGAACAAATCCCCTGTTTTATCTTTCGGTTCACGCCAGACAAGAGCGCTGTGGAGGCGATCTGCCGTGCCCCCGCGTGATGCACACCCGATACGCGATTCGCGGAAGTTCGCGCCTCTGTGCGAGATGCTCCTGGGGCACGGGCTGCCCGTCCGCTTTCCGGCCTCCGGGCAGAGCATGCAACCTAACATTCTGGACGGAGACTTGGTCGAGATCGCTCCTCTCCTTGCCGAGAAACTGCAGCGAGGCGACATCGCTCTTACACGGACCGAGGACGGCTTCGTGCTGCACCGCGTCGTCGAAATCCATTCCGACGCTGAGACGATTGTGACGCGGGGTGACGCCGGCCAGCAGAACGATACGCCGGCGAGCGCCGCGCTTGGCAGAGTCGTCGCCATCGAGCGCGACGGGACGCGGATTTCATTCGCAGGGCGCGGGACAAGCATCGTGCACGCGCTGCGAACGCAAATGCATCGAATGATGCGGGCGATGGCGGTACGCGGATTGCGGTTCCGGGCCGCTATCGGGCCGCTGATTTTTGTCATCTTTGCGCTGCTTTTGCACGCGCCCTCGGCCGCCGCGCAGGCCTACACGATCACCGATACTCCTATCCAAGCCACGATCGGGCCGGGTCAGCCCCTCACGTACACGCAAGTACTGAGCAACGCCAGCGGACGCACCATAACGGCGAACAGCACTGTAACGCAGACGGTTCCGGCGAATACGACATTTGGTTCCATAGCATATACCGGCTCCGGAACTTGGGCGTGCGCCAACAACGCTGGAACGGTCACCTGCACGAACACTGCAAACTATGCTAGCGGCAACACTACAACTTTCACGTTCATCGTGACCGTGAATGCGTCTGTGCCGAACGGTACGGTCATCACTGATACGGTCAATGCCAAGGGAGCAAACACGGGAACTGCTACTGCCACCGCCACCGTCACCGTAGCGACGGCCGATCTTTCGATGACGCAAGTTGCGTCGGCCGCGGCCGTAGCGCCGGGCGGAACGATTACGTACACCGAAACGGTGACCAACAACGGCCCAAGCGCGGCGACAGGTGCGACCCTCTATCAGCAGACGCCGCCGAACACGACGTTTACGTCGATGACGCCTCCCGCGGGATGGACATGCGGCACAGTTCCGGCGGCGGGCGGAACGGGGCAGGTGGTATGCACTGCCAACGCGGCCATGAACGCCAACACCACGACCGGGAATTTCACGTTTGTCGTCACCGTTGGAGCGACGACTGCTGCCGGAACCACGATCTCAAACTACGCGGACGTCACTTCCCAAACGACCGATCCCGTGCCGACGAACAATGCGACCATCACTTCTGTGTTGGTGGAGGTCACAGGCGACGCCGATCTGGCTGTCTCAATGACGGCTTCGCCGACGCCGGTGTTTGTTTCATCGCCGCTGACCTACACGATTCAAGTCACGAATCTCGGTCTGGCTTCAGCCGCCAACGTGACCGTTGTGGACACACTGCCGGCAACACTGGCGGGCGCCTCAGCCTCCACAACGCAAGGAAGCTGCGGAGCACCTTCGGGTGGAACGATTACCTGCAATCTCGGGACGGTCGCATATCCCCTGGCTTCGCCGATCACGATCACTGTGAGCGGGACCACGCCGGGCACATCCACGACGCTGACCAACACGGCGAAGGTCAGCTCGACCACGACGGACCCTGTTTCATCCAACAACAGTGTCACGGTCCTGACCGTTGTACAGCCGCTCGTCTGCGCTACGCCCGGTAAGGACGGCGCGGGAGGAACGCTCACTGGCGTTGTGAACGCATACTATCCTCCCGCGGCCAGCGTGGGGACTGTGAATCCGGGATCGACTTCGATCGCGCTTGGTGCAGCGGCTGCTTCCGGCGCTCAGACGGCCATTGGCGTGGGGGATTTGCTTCTCATCGTTCAGATGCAGGATGCGCAAATCAATTCGACTGATACAAGCTCCTACGGCGGTGGCAACCCCGGCAATCCGGTTGGATGGACGAGCTTGGGTAGCTCTGGTGAATTTGAATTCGTAACCGCGACGAGCGCCGTGCCTGTGACGGGCGGCACGCTGAACTTTACGGGCACCGGATCGGGCGGCGGGTTGCTGAACACCTACACGAGTGCTGCGGCAACTGCCACGCAGGGAATTCAGACGTTTCAGGTCATCCGCGTCCCGCAGTACACGTCCGCGACTTTGAGTTCCACGCTGACAGCAATGGGTTGGAACGGAGCGACCGGCGGCGTTCTGGCGTTGGATGTCGCCTCACAGCTCACTTTGGGCGGCACCGTCGTAACCGATGGTCTCGGTTTCCGCGGCGGCGGGGGCATCACCTTGAGAGGGGCAACCGGGGGAGCGAACACCGATACCGTGACCGTTTCTCCGGCCAACCTGCCCAACGTTTCGGGTGGGGATGCGCCTGCTGACAGCGGAGCCAATGACTCGAAGGGTGAGGGTATCGCTGGGACGCCGCATTGGGTCGCACCGACTCCCAGCGCGATCACAACGACAACAACTGCGATCAGCACTAACCAAGCAGTTGTCGAAGGACTTCCGACCGGCAGCTTTGCGCGCGGAGCACCAGCTAATGCTGGCGGAGGCGGAACGGACGCTGATCCGATTGGCAATCCTGCCAACTCCGGCGACGGCAATGACCAGAACACCGGCGGTGGCGGTGGGTCCAATGGCGGCACTGCAGGCGCTGGCGGCTTCGCTTGGGGAAGCGCCGGGATCACGGGAGGCTACGGAGGAGTGAGCTTTCCGGCATCCACCAGTGCGCTAGTTATGGGTGGCGGTGGAGGAGCCGGCACCACTAACAACGGAAGTTATTGGATTCCGAGCACGGATACCGGCAACAACGATTGCGGTAATCCTTGCACCGGTATCTACAGCAGTGGAGCGCCAGGAGGCGGGATTGTCATCATTCACGCAGGCTCCGTGACGGGAACAGGCACAATCACATCAAACGGTCTGACAGCGCTTGATCCGGGGAAAGACGGCGGAGGTGGAGGAGGAGCGGGCGGAACGATCCTACTGTTCGCAGACAGCGGTGGGCTATCTGGCCTGACAGCAGATGCAATCGGAGGCAATGGGGGAGACACTTGGCCTCAGCAGACGCCGAGTACAACATATCCCGGCAATCGACACGGCCCTGGCGGAGGGGGCGGCGGCGGCATACTAATGACGACCTCAGCTCCCGGCGGGATGAACGTGAGTGGCGGGAACGGAGGTTGGACCACGCTGGCCGATGACGCGTATGGAGCCACATCCGGCCAGCCCGGCGTCTTTGCGTCTGGCCTCACAATCACCGAGACGCCTGGCACGCAACCCGGCGCCTATTGCGCCAGCGCTGACTTGGCGGTCACCAACTCCGGCACGCCGAATCCAGTCGTTCCTGGCAACAACATTACCTACACGCAAATGGCTTCGAACAACGGCCCGTTCGATGCTCTGAACGCAGTCTTCAACGAGGCCGTGCCTGCAAACACCACATTCCAATCTCTGAGCATTTCCGGACCCGCCGCCGCGAATTGGAACTGCACGACGCCAGCTTTCGGCGGCACTGGAAATATCACCTGCACGAATTCCGATGTGCCAGCCGGCGCGTCAGGCACCGCCACCTTCACAGTGGTAGTCAAGGTGAACGCCGGAACCGCGACCGGAACACAGATTACTGATACCGACTCCATCACATCGGGGACAAATGATCCGAATCTAGCGAATAACACGGCGACCGTGGTGACGATCGTTGGCGCCGCGGGTACCGCCGACCTGTCGATCACCAATGCGGCGTCGCCCAATCCGGTGCTGGCGGGCAACAACATCACCTACACGGTCGTGGTCACGAACAACGGCCCGGCCAGCGCGAGCACCGTCGTCTTCAGCGAATCGATCCCGGCGAATACGACTCTGGTTTCTGTCACGCCGACGTCCGGGACATCCGGCTGGACATGCACGCCAGGCGTGATCTCCTGCACCATTCCCACCTTTGCGGCGGGAGCGTCGACGACGTTTACCGTGGTCGTCACGGTGAACGCGGGAACGGCGTCTGGAACGGTGATCACCGATACGGCTAATGTTTCTTCGGCGACCACCGATCCGAATCCTTCGAACAATGTGGCGACCGTGACAGTGGTCGTGGCCACGGCGGGGCAAGCGGACCTGGCTGTGACGAAAACCGGAACGCCGAATCCCGTGCTGGCGGGAAACAAGATCACCTATACCGTCGTTGTCACCAACAATGGTCCAGCAGCAGTCGCGAACCCGCTGCTCACCGACACGGTTCCCGCGAACACCACGATCTTCTCGACCTCCGCGCCGACTGGATGGAGTTGCAATCCTCCTTCGGGCGGCACTTTCACCTGCCCCGGCCCTGCGTCCATGGCGGCGAACACCTCCGCGACATTCACGTTCATAATGACGGTGACCGCCGGAACGGCGCCCGGGACCGTGATTACGAATTCGGTCTCGATCGGTCCGACGGCGAACGACCCGAATCTCGCGAACAACACGGCTTCCACGAGCTCGACGGTCGCCTCGCCCACGCAGGCCGACGTTGCCATCATCAAGACAGCTTCGCCCGAGCCTGTGGATCAGGGCACAAACCTGACGTACACGCTGCAGGTGACGAACAACGGTCCCGCCGCGGCGCAAAACGTGGTCGTTACAGACCCGCTTCCTTCGCAGGTGACCTATGCTTCGTCATCCACTACGCAAGGAAGCTGCTCTCTGAGCGGAACTACGGTGACGTGCAATCTCGGATCGATCGGCGTGGGCGGCCTTGTGATCGTTACGATCAACGTGACGGCGCAGACTTTCAGCTCATCGCAACTGGCGACGAACACAGCTACCGTGACGGCGAGCACGAGCGACCCGAATCTATCGAACAACACGTCGACGGTTAACAGCACGATCGTGTCGCCGACTGCGGTCCAGATGGTATCGCTGACCGCGGTGCCAAGGGCGGGCGGCGGAGTCGTGGTCGCATGGCAGACGCGCGAAGAGGTGCGCAATCTCGGTTTCCACGTTTACCGGGAGGACGCGCAAGGCCGGCAACAACTGGATCCTTCGGTGATCGCAGGCTCAGCGCTCGTCATGCGGGGCGGGCTTCCGCAGCACCACGCCAGAACCTATCAGTGGGTCGACCCGCAGGGAAGCGCGCAGGCGTCGTATTGGGTCGAGGATGTGGACCTGAATGGGACGCGCACGTTGCACGGACCAATCTACGTGGAGTCTGCGACAGAAGCGACGAGTCCGGTGGCATCAGCGGTGCTTCTCAAGGATGTGAACCAAGCCGTTCCTGCCGCGCCTGCGACAGTCGCGCGCGTGCTGAGCACGCCTCAACCGCTCATTCCTGTTCTGACTCCGGGTGAGACTCCGGTTTCACTCAATGGAGTTTCAGCGATCAAAATGTCTGTGACGAGCGAAGGATGGTACCAAGTTTCTCGCGCACAGCTTGTCGCGGCGGGGCTCGAACCCAACGCGGACGCGCGATTGCTCCAGCTGTACGCGGAGGGGGTCGAGCAGCCCATGCTGATCCTCGGCAGGCAGTTTGGCCCGCTTGGTCCAAACGACAGCATCGAGTTCTACGGCACAGGCATCGATACACCCTATTCGGGCACGCGCGTCTATTGGCTGGTTCGAGGAACACGGCCGGGCAAACGGATTGCGCCTGTATCCTCGCCGGGCAGCGGGTCGAGTGTTGCCAGCTTTCCATTCACCGTGCTCTTCCAGCAGCGGACGATCTATTTTTCGGCTTTGCTGAACGGCGAAAACAACGACAACTTCTTCGGCTCGATCGTCACGTCCGAGCCTGTGGATCAAACCTTTACCGTGGCGAATATCGACCGGAACTCGACGATGCCGGTCACCATGGACGTGACGCTGCAGGGCGTGACGGACGGCCAGACCCATCAGGTTGCCGTATCGTTTAACGGCTCGCCGGTTGGCGAGATCGATTTCGCCAATCAGGCAAACGTGACGAACACTCTGCCGATTGATAGCAACCTGCTGCTGGAGGGGACCAACACCGTCACCCTCACGGCGCTCGACGGCGATTTCGATGTGAGCCTCGTGCAGTCGATCGCCGTGCACTACGCACATACCTATGCGGTGGATTCGAACTGGTTGCGCGCGACGGCTTCCTCCGGCGATACGGTTCGCTTTAGCGGCTTCACCAATTCGCAGATTCACGTGCTGGACGTCACCGATCCGACGGCGATCACGCAACTGTTCGCGCCGGTCACCTTCGACGGCTCCAGCTTTGGCATTACGCTCGCGATTCGCGGCGCGCAGGGCGCGAGCCACACGCTGTTGGCGTTTTCGGACGATCAGACGTCTGCTCCGGCGGATCTCACGCTCCACCAGCCGAACTCGATCGATAAGCCGCAATACGGCGCCGATATCATTGTGATCACGCACCCGGATTTCGCTTCGAGTATCGCGCCGCTCGTCAAGATGCACGCGTCGCAGGGGAGTTCGGTGACAGTGGTGACGACGGACCAGATCTTCGATGCGTTCAATTTCGGCGAGCGAAGCCCGTTCGCCCTGCGCAGCTACTTGCAGCTGGCTGCGACGAGCTGGCACGTGCGGCCCCAAGCCGCGCTGCTCGTGGGACGCGCATCATTCGATCCGCGCGATTATCTGGGCTTCGGCTATTTGGACTTTGTGCCGACGCGCATGATCGAAACCGCGGCGTTCAAGACGGCTTCGGACGACTGGCTCACGGACTTCAACGAGACCGGATTTGCGACGATTGCGACGGGCCGTCTGCCGGTGAGCACGACTTCGGATGCAGCGCTGGTCGTCTCGAAGATCGTGGGGTATGAATCCGGAGCATCAGCCGGAAGCTGGCAGCAACAGGCGCTGGTGATTGCGGACCAGAACGTCGGAGTCGATTTCACGGCCGAAGCGAACTTCGCAGCCGCGGACATGCCCAGTTCGCTCAACGTGACCAAGATTCTGGCCGATGGGCAGGACCCGAGCGTCGTGCGGCAGCAAATTCTTGCGGCGCTCAATGGCGGCGCGTTGCTCGTCAACTACATAGGACATGGGTCGGAACAGCAGTGGTCCTTCTCCGATCTGCTCGACGATACAACTGTCGCCACGCTATCGAACGGCGGCCAGCTGTCCGTCTACTTGCTGATGGATTGCCTGAACGGCTTCTTCCACGACGTGTATGCGACGAGCCTTTCCACTGCACTGATGCTCGCGCCCAACGGTGGCGCTGTGGCCGTCTGGGCATCGTCTGGTTTCACCGACTCGGCGCCGCAAGCGACGATGAACCAGGCGCTCCTCGGCGAGCTGGCTGCGAATCCCTCCACGCCGCTGGGGAAAGCGATCCTTGCGGCCAAGGCCGGAATCATTGATCCGGACGTTCGCCGAACGTGGATTCTGTTCGGCGATCCGACGATGCGCTTGGCGATTCCATCGACAACGCCAAGTTCTGCGAAACGCTGAAATACTCTGCTTCTGCCAATTGCCCTCAGCACCGGCGTGTTGATCTTGTTCTCCGAGAATGGCATGTTTGGTTGCAATGACAACCAAAGCCCATGCCTCGAGCGGTCCTTTCACGCGTACGCTTGCGATCCGGACATCGCGCCGCACAGAACTCAAAGACGTCACTGGCGAAATTGAAGCAGCAATTCGGGAATCAGGCTGCGCGGACGGCATCTGCCATCTGTACGTTCCGCACACAACGGCTGGTGTACTGATCAACGAAGGCGACGATCCCGCGGTGGCTCGCGATATCGAAGCCACACTCGACCGGCTCATTCCTCACGGGGCCGGATACAAACACGCCGAAGGCAACTCGGACTCGCACATCAAGACGTCGCTCGTCGGCTCGTCCGAAATTGTCTGGATCGAAAACGGGCGGCTTGTGCTGGGGCGTTGGCAGGCGATCTTCTTTGCCGAGTTCGACGGCCCGCGGACGCGCGAACTTCGCGTCAAAATCGTGCCCGATCCGCCATCCAGCGCAACGTAGCGTACAATTTATCCCAGTATGCCTTTCAGATCGGGATTCGTGGCCATTGTCGGCCGGCCGAACGCGGGGAAATCGACGCTGGTCAACACGCTCGTCGGGCGGAAGGTGGCCATTGCCTCGCCCCGGCCACAGACGACGCGCAACCGCATCCAGGGCATTCTCAATCGTGACGATGCGCAGATTATCCTGATCGATACGCCCGGGCTCCACAAGCCGGAAAGCGTCCTGAGCCGCCAGATGATGGACGAGGCCGCGCACGCGCTGGAAGGCATCGACATTCTCTCGCTCATTGTGGACGCCTCCGCCGAGTTCGGCGCGGGCGATCGTTTCGCAATCGAATGGGTGCGGCGATTCAAGGGACCGGTTTTTCTTCTGCTCAACAAAGTGGACCTTGTGAACAAGCCGTCGCTGCTGCCGCTGATCGACCGCTATCGCAAGCTATTCGATTTTGCAGAGATCTATCCCGTTTCGGCGATAACAGGAGAGGGCTGCTTCGATCTGGTGAATGGGTGGCTCGCACGCCTGCCGGAAGCGCCGCCGTATTTTCCCCAGGATCAGTTCACCGATCAGCCCGAGCGCTTTCTCGCGGCCGAACTAATTCGCGAGAAGGCGATCCACGCGACTCGCGAAGAAGTGCCGCACGCCATCGCCGTCCTTGTGGACAACTTTGACGACGCCGAAAACCTGATCAAGATTCGCGCAACGATCTCCGTGGAGCGCGACGGCCAAAAGGGAATCCTGATCGGCAAAGGCGGCGAGATGATCAAGAAGATTGGAACTCTTGCCCGCAAGGAAATCGAATCCATTCTCGGAACGCGTGTATTTCTCGAGCTCTTCGTGAAGGTGCAGCGCAATTGGCGGCAAAATGCGGCGCTCGTCCGGCAGCTCGACTGGCATCGCCAACTCGAGCTGCTCGGCGAAGCACAGCAAGGAGAGGACGAGTTTTAAGGAGATACGATCTGGAGATCGTGGGCGACTAAGATCCTGCCCCCATAGCCCTTCTTCAGCGCCGCCAATAGGTCCGCGTCAGTTGCGTTCCCCATGTATGCAAGGTGAGTTGCAGCGAGTGTCTTGGCACGGGCGCGCGAGGCGATATCGGCAAGCTGATCGGCGGATGTGTGAAATGTAGCCATGTACTGCGTCCAATGCTCCGGCGTGTGCACTGTGCTGCTTGGCACTCCAACGTACACCTCGTGGATCAGCAGGTCGCAACCGTCGCAGGCTTGCACAACGCTTTCGGCGGGCGACGTGTCTCCGGAGATGACGATGCTCTTGCCTCCCGCGTCGAACCGATAGCCGAGCGCCAGCGGCCAACTCCCATGGCGCACAGCGAAGGCAGTCACTTTCACGTTTGCGTCGCGATAGATCACGCTTGGCTGAATCTCATGGGCGTTCAGTTTGTATCCGGTTGTGTTGGCCTCCTCCAGCCCTGTCGTACGGATACGAATGTCCTCCGCGTAAGCTTTGAGGATGTTCTCGGCCATCGCAGAAATTCCTGGCGGTCCGTACAGCTCCAGCGGAGCCGCGCGGCCCATCACCCAGGGAGTCAAGATGAGGTCGGGTAGCCCGAGCGTGTGATCCGAGTGCAGGTGAGTCACAAAGGCTATTCCGAGCCCGCGTGGATTGAGTGCCGCGGCGCCATGCGAGTAGGCTGCACTGGCTTGGCGCACCACGCCGACGCCGGCATCGACGATATAGGCCCTGTCGCCCGCGATCACTGCCAGGCTGGGCCCTTGGCGGTCGGGAGTCGGTCCGGGTGTGCCGGTTCCGAGGAAGACGACGAACGGTTGAGGGGTGGTAGGCTTCTCGGTTGCATCCTGACCCGAGGCGCAAGCGATGAACAACAGGGTTGTCGCGGCTAGACTGACAATGGCTCGCAACGTCCCGGGCCGTGTCGCTACGTCTGGCTGCCTCACGAGGCCTTGGATGGCGCGATGCCGAGGGAGCGCATCTTGCGATAGAGATGGCTGCGCTCGAGCCCCAGAGCCGCAGCGGCTTTGGTCATATTCCAGCGGCTTTCTTCGAGCTTGCGCAGCACGAACTCGCGCTCGTACGCCGACCGTGCCTCCTGCAGGCTTGCATAGGGTTTCTGAGGGCTCTTCGACGCGCCACGAAAAAGTTCCGGCGGCAAATGGTGCGGCTCGATGCGCTGCGAGGGGCACATGATCACGAGCCGCTCAACCAGGTTTCGCAACTCACGGACGTTGCCCGGCCAAGGATACGCGAGCAGGACCTCCATGGCCAGCGGCGTGAACTCTCTCGGCTTCTTCCCGTATGCCTCGCAAAACTCCTTTAGGAAGTGGGCCGCAAGGATCGGAATGTCCTCCACGCGCTCGCGAAGGGCAGGCACGTAGAAGGGAATCACGTTGAGGCGGTAGAAAAGGTCCTCGCGAAACGCGTTGCGCCCGATTTCTTCCTCCAGCTTCTTATTTGTCGCGGCAATCACGCGCACATCGAATGTCACCGGCTGATTCGATCCGAGCGGTTCCACGCGCTGCTCTTCCAGCACGCGTAGAACTTTCGACTGCGTTTTCAAGCTCATGTCGCCGACTTCATCCAGAAAGAGCGTGCCGCCATCGGCCTTCTGGAACTTGCCGACTTTGTCTTCGCTGGCCCCGGTGAAGCTGCCCTTGCGATGGCCGAACATCTCCGATTCGATCAGCTCCTCGGGAATGGCCGCGCAGTTCACTTCGACGAACGGCTGGTCCCGGCGCGTGCTATTGGCATGGAGCGCGCGCGCGACGAGTTCCTTGCCCGTGCCGCTTTCGCCATAGATAAGCACGCGGCCCGTGGTGGGCGCCGTTAGGGCGATCTGCTGGCGGAGCGCCTTCATCGGCACGCTGCCGCCGAGAATCTGATGGCGTTCTTCGAGCTCGGCACGGAGGCGGCGGTTTTCGTCTTCGAGTCGGACGTATTCCAGTGCGTTTCGCACCACCAGAACGATTTTTTCTAGTGAAAGAGGCTTCTCGACGAAATCGAATGCTCCCAGTTTTGTTGCACGCACAGCAGCTTCGATATTTGCATGGCCGGAGATCATCACGACCATCGGAGCCGAGTCCTGCGCCTGCAGCCGCTCCAATGTTTCGAGGCCATCGATCTTCGGCAGCCAGACGTCGAGCAGAATCAGGTCAAACATGCGTTCCCCGACCCGATTGAGACATTCTTCACCCGATGCAGCACTTTCGACGTGGTATCCCTCATCGCGCAGCAGCGCGCCGAGAGATTCCCGGATGCCTTCTTCATCGTCAACGATCAGAATACTCGCAGGCATATCCTCAGAATCCTTATCCCGCCTGACTCGAAACCACGACTTCCGCAGCAGGGAAGCGCATCACAAATCGCGCCCCTGTGGGCGCATTGTCTTCCACACGAATGGTGCCGTTGTGTTCCGCCACGATACGGCTTGCAATCGCCAGGCCCAGGCCCGTTCCGCGGCCTTTCGTAGAAAAGTGCGGCAGAAAGAGCTTTTCCTTGTCTTCGGGCGAGATTCCGTGGCCGCTATCGGAGATCTCGATTTCGACGGCGTCGCCATCGCCCACGGCGCGGGTCGCGACGCGCAGGCGGCGAATGGCCGAGCCCTCCATCGCGTCGGCGGCATTGTCGATCAGATTCGCGATCACCCGCCGCATCAGCTCTTCATCGGCCTTCACGGGAGGAAGGGAGCCGGCCAGATCGGTTGTCACCGCTACGCCATCCAAACGGCCATCAAAAAGACTGAGCGCACTCTCGACGATGGAGTTCACTCCGATTGGCGCCAGGCGCGCGGCGGGGAACCGGGCAAACTGAGAAAACTCGCTCACAAGCGACGCAAGCGTCTGGGATTCGCGCTCGATCAGCCCCGCGCACTCGGCCACGAGTTTCTCGAACTCGGCATGGGAAGCTCCGGAATAGGGTTTCGCGGCGCGGGCGAGATAACGCAGCAAGCGCTGGGCCGAAAGCTGGATCGGCGTCAGCGGATTCTTGATTTCGTGCGCGATGCGCTGCGCAACTTCCTGCCAGGCCGCCGCTTTCTGCGCCTGCAATAGCTCCGTCAAGTCGTCGATCACCACCACGAACCCGGGATTTGACCGGCGCGGGCCGAGGGAGCTGACGGTCACCGCCGCGCGCACGAGCCGCCCACCAGCCGCAATTTCGATCTCCCGCGACGCCGCGCCCATCCGCAGCGAGCGCCGCATCAGGTGCAGCACGGCCCGAGCGGCTTCCTCGCCGAGGAGATCGGCGAGCGTGCGAGCCGCACGCGCGGACTCTCCGAGGATTTGAACGATGGCGCTGTTTACGCGCGCCACTTCGCCCGATGCATCGAGCGAAACGACGCCCGTCGGCACGTTTTCGAGGATCGTCTCCATCAACAGGCGCCGCCGCTCGCGCTCTTCCACGGCTGCCTCGAGACTCTTCGTGAACTCGTTGATCTGCCTCCGTCCCTCTCCCAGTTGCTCGGTCATTCGGTTGAACGAACGCACCAGCGTTCCCAGTTCGTCCTCGGCCTGCACGTCGATGCGCTGGTCGAAATTGCCGCGCGAAATTTCGCGCGTCGCCCCGGCGAGGGCCTGAATGGGCACGGTGACCTGCTTCGAAAGAAAGAGCGCCACCCACATCGTAACGAACAGCAGCACCAGGGTGATGAGGGCGAGCGAAGCTACAAGGATGCGCTTGTACTGGCGCAGTTGCTGCTTCAGGCTGAGATAGGTCTTCGTCTGCGTCTCGATGTCTGCATACAACCCCGGGAAATCGTCCGGCAGGCGCCGTGCGACGTAGAGCGTTCCACCCTTCACGAAGGCGCTCCCGGCCAGGTAGAGTTGGCCATTGACCCGCCAGACCTGTGCGCCGCTGCGAATTGTTCGGACCGGCTCCGGAGAAATTACTGGCGATCCTGGAGCCTCGTGCATCGCAGAACCAGCGGCTGCCGGATTGCCGCTCGCGATGGTCTTTCCCGCCGAGTCCGCGATCCACCATGCATCGACAGCTTGGGTCCGCGCCAGAAATTTAGTGTCCGGCGCGCCGTTTTCGGCTCCCGCCGCCGCTAACCGGTTCAATCGGTCGAACTCAGACGCTTCGAAATGAGAGAGCAGGGTCTGACTCTGCTGGTTCGCAATTTCCAGCGGCCGCGGGAACCAGAGATTCAGCGTCCGGTTGATCAGCGCGTAGCTAAAGAAAAACTGGAACGCCAAGGGCAGGAGCGATACCCCCATCGCGACCAGCACCATCTTGACCTTGAACCGCGAACCGAGTTGCCCGCTACGCCGTTCTGCGACCAGCTTGAGGAGGTAACGCGTCAGGATCAGCGCAAAAATCAGAAGCGACACGCAAATGATGGTCGTGAGCGCAAAGAGGATGAGGTACGCGCTCCGCTGGTCGGGTTCGAGCGGCACGCGGAACGACCCAAACGTAATAACGGCCGCCGCGAGCAGCACCACGACGATGCTTACGGCAATCGGCCACCACTGCCGCTTAGGCTGGGACCTTTGCACCTAACGGCCCTCCTCTAGATACCGGCCGAGCGGGCAACGGCCGCACAGAGCCTCTTGCTTCCGGCAGAAATTCTTTCCGGTATTGACGATGAGAGCGTGGAATTCGTTGAACCGGCGGCTGTCGCCCGGCGCTTGACGCTCGAATATCCAGCGAACGTCCTCATATTTTGTCTTTTCATCAATCCAGCCGTGCCTGCGGAGCATTCTTTTGGTGTAGGCGTCGACCACGAAGACGGGATGATCGCCCGCGTAGAGCAGAATTGAATCGGCCGTTTCCGGACCGATGCCGAACACGCCGAGGAGTTTCTCGCGCAGTACGATCGTGGGTGTATCGAACATGCGCTCCAGCGAGCCGCGATATTCGGTCCGCAGAAACTCGCAGAACGCTTTCAGTTTGCGCGCCTTCTGCCGGAAGTAACCCGAAGAGCGAATGAGATTTTCGAGCCGTCTTATCGGCACTCGTTCGACCGCGGTCGGAGAAAGTAGTGCTGACGAACGCAAATTCGCGATCGCGCGCTCCACGTTCGTCCACGAGGTGTTTTGCGTCAGGATCGCGCCAACGATGATTTCGAATCGCGTCTTTCCAGGCCACCAGTGTTGCGGACCGAGCGCGGTAAACAGCGAGTTGAAGTATTCGTCGAGAGGAGGAACTGAATTCTTGGGTCCCCCGAGCGCTAGACCAGCTGGCTTGGGCCGTGTCATCCGCCCAGCGCCACTGACCTGGCGCGCGTTTCCTGCTCGGCGTCTGAGCACACCGGCGGAAATCTCTCGGCCGTTCTTGGCGGCAAACTTCATGAGATTCCCACGATACGGGTGAGGAAACGGCAAGTCAAGATGGGAGTGTTGCGTGAAAGCCACGCCACTGTGGCAATCCGGTCGCAGGACACTCGTTGATCTGGGCTCGTGCTTGCGCAGGAGGGCCGTGGCGCCCTAGCCGTTCTTGCGTTCGAACTCCCGCATGAAGCTGACGAGCCCGGCAACAGCGTCGAGACCGACAGCATTGTAGAGGGAGATGCGCATCCCGCCGACCGAGCGGTGCCCCTTGACTCCGATCAGGCCCGCCGCTTCGGCCTCTTTGGCGAATTTCTTCTCGATGGCTTCGTCACCGCCAGCCACACGAAAGACCACGTTCATCTTTGACCGCGAGCTCTTTTCGACCGGGCAGCGATAGTAGCCGCTGGCGTCGATCAGATCGTAGAGCTGCTTTGCCTTGGCCTCGTTACGTCTTTCGATAGCGGAAATTCCGCCCTCAGCCTCGATCCATTCAAGTACCAGTCCGATCACATACACCGCAAATGTGGGAGGAGTGTGGTAGAGCGATTTTTCTTTGATATGCGTGCGGTACTGAAAAATCTTGGCGACTTTATCCCCCGCGCGCTCCGCTAGGTCGCGACGCAGAATCACGATCGTTGCTCCGGATGGCCCCAGATTCTTCTGCGCTCCCGCAAAGATCAGTCCGAACTGACGGACATCGACCGGCCCCGACGCGATGTCCGAAGACATGTCGGCCACAAGGGGTACCGCGCCCGTTTGGGGCAGCGCGCTCCACTGCGTGCCTTCAATTGTGTTATTCGTGCACATGTAGACGTACGAAGCGTCTGGCGCAAATGCGATTTCATCGCTCCGAGGAATTCGGACGAATTTGTCTGTTTCCGTGGTGGCTGCCAGTCTGCAAGTCGCAAGTTTTTTCAGTTCCTCGATTGCCTTGGCCGTCCACGCGCCGGTGTGAAGCACGTCTACCGCTTTACCCGGGAGGTAAAGGTTCATCGGGACCATTGCGAACTGTGCGCTGCCGCCTCCCTGCAAGAAGAGCACCGCATAGTCGTCGGGAATTTCGAGTAACCGCCGGAGGTCCTTGTCGGTCTTATCGTTGATCGCTTCGTACTCGGGGGAACGATGGCTCAATTCCATGACCGACATTCCCGAGCCGCGATAGTCCAGCATTTCGTCGCGGATGCGCTCCAGCACGGGGAGCGGCAGCGCCGCCGGGCCGGGGTTGAAGTTAAAAACGCGTCGTATGTCGCGCCGAGGTGCTATCGATGGGTTCACTTTGAAGAGTCCTCGATCTGATGATTTTCCAGATCCCGTAGCCGATGCGGGTCGAATACACCGCCAGAATAGCAGAAGTCCAGGCAAGTTTGCGTTCTCGCGGATCGACGCCGCGGCACGGCTTGCGCAGGGTAGGTTGGTGGCATTTCTTGCAACCGTGGTTGTGGCAACGAATCCAATCGAGGGATGATTTGGGCCACGCGTTGCGTTTTATAGTGTTGGCGGCAACAGATGTGCTGAGACGATTGAAACCTTAGGAGAAACGACGAATGAAGAATCCTGGAAACGAGATGATTCGAATGGTGTTGTACGTGACGTTCGCGGTCGGTCTGGTGTTTGCGGCGCGCCCCCTCGTCCACGCTCCGGTGACCCATGCCGATGACCAGGCAGTACCCGCCGAAGGCACGATGGCGCCCGATTTCACACTTCCATCGCAAGAGGGCACCCCGATCAGCCTGCACAGTTTTCGCGGCAAGTGGGTGGTGCTCTATTTCTACCCGAAGGATCAGACGCCCGGCTGCACCATCGAGGCGCATGCCTTCCAGCGCGATCAGGCGCAGTACGATCAGAAGAACGCCGTCGTCGTGGGCGTCAGCGTTGACACGGTGCAGTCCCACAAGGAGTGGTGCGCAAAGGACGGCATGAACTTCAAGATGCTCTCGGACGTGAACAAGGAAGCGGTGACCAAGTATGGCTCCACCATGACGATCCCTCAGGCACCCCAACTGGGCACCGTTGCAGCGCGGAACACATTCATCATCGATCCGAGGGGCAAGATTGTGAAGGAGTTCATCAAGGTCAATCCGACCGGGCACAGCGAAGAAGTCCTTGCGGCGCTCACGGAACTGCAGAAGGGCGGAATGAAATAGCGTCGCGCCGGGAGCCGTGGTATTCATGGGGCAGGCGGGTGCGCACTTGGCTGGCCTGCCCCAGTACACGAATGGACGCCCACGACTGTGACTGCGCGACACGACGAGTTTGAGCGCGTGGCGATGCCTCATTCGCGAAGCTTGCTTCGCGTCGCGCGGCGGATCACTTCCAACATTCCCGCCGCCGAAGACCTCGTGCAGGAGGCTCTGCTGCGCGCATGGCGGAGCTTCGATCATTTCGAGCCAGGGACAAACGCGAGAGCCTGGCTATTTCGGATCATGTTCAACGCGTTTTATGCCCAGGGAAGGAAGGTCCGGAGCAGTCCAGTGCTGGTGCCATTGGACGACCCTGTAGCGCAGTCCGAAGTGAAGAGTAGCTCCGGGCCTTCTTGGACGGACTCGGCTGCTCTTGCGCGTGCGCTGGATGCGTTGTCGAATGAACACAGGACTGTACTCACGCTAGGAATCGTCGAAGGCTTTACGTGCCGGGAGATGGCCGAGATCCTCTCGGTGCCGATCGGCACCGTTATGTCGAGGCTCAGCCGGGCACGGCACGCTCTGCGGGAGCGACTTGCTCCCGCGGATTCGGAGTTTGGACATTCGCGATCCAGCGCGGCATGCGCTGAAAGGGAAGCATCATGAACTGTGGCGAAGTCACCTACCTGACTCCGCTCTATATCACCGGTGAGCTGGACGCGCGGCGCTCGGCGGAGTTCGACGCGCACCTTAAGAGTTGCCCCGCATGCCTGGCCGAACTGGAGCGGCAGGCTCGCCTCGACGCTCGCTTGCGCGAGGTCGTCTTTGCGGAAGAGAGCAATGCCATCCGCGTTGATCGCCGCGTCCGCGAATTGATCGCTGCTGAAGCTGCAACAGGCGCTTTGCCGCAGATGCGGCCTCGCCCTCGCCGTTGGGTAAAGCCGGCCCTCGGCATCGCGGCGGCCGCATTGCTGGTGATCGCCGCCGGGTATCAGACACTGCTCGGGACGCGCGTTGCTCGCGTGTATGCAGACGCGGCGTTCGACCACTACCTCGAAATCGTCCAGCACGGGCCGCGACCCTGGCTTACGGATCCCGCGCAGATTGCAGCCCTCGCCGAACAACAGGGGATCGCACGATCTGCAGTAACCGCCCTTGCTTCGAGGGGCTACCATTTGGATCGCGGGAAGCTATGTTTCTTGGACGGCCGAATCTTCCTCCACCTGGTGTTTTCCGACGGCGCGCAAGAATTTTCGGTCTATCTGCGCCGGCGCGACGCGCGGCCCTTGCCCGGGCCCGCTCGGGAGATCGCCAATGGCATGCCGCTCTGCACCTCCGATATCAAGGGCGAGCACGTCGCATCGGTTGAGAGTTCCACGCTGTTGGCTGTCGTGGTGACCGACAAATCCTCGGATGCTGCGCTGAATTTTGCCCGCTTCGCCTCCGCTGTGCTCTGAGGTCCATGTTTCGAGGCCTGACGGCCCGCCTTGAACTTTTCCGAAGCAGCCAGTAGACTGAATTACGCGAGTCTGTGCTTCGGAGCCAGATTGAATGCTTCTCTCTCGGGACTTTGTGGGTTACATGGCCAAGGAAGTTGTGAAACGCCTCCTAGCCGCCAAGATGATCGAAACAAAGGACGTGGAGGCTCTCACCCAACACGTCCGGCAGGTAATGGCCGACGAGGTCACGGTTGAAGACCGGCTCAACGAGGAAGCGCGCGAAATTCTGAGCCGCTATTCGGAAGAGATGCGCCGCACCGGCGTCTCTTATCAGGAGATGTACAAGAAAGTGAAAAGCCAGCTCGCCCGCGAAAGGAAGCTCATTCTTCGCTGAGATGAGACTGAGCCGCGAAAAGACGGTCCGGCTTTCCCACCGCATCATCGACTACCTCGTTTCTTCCCCGGATGTGGATTTCGTCGAGGACCGCGACACGATCCGCCAGGAAATCGTAACCATCCTTACTTCGCTGCTGAAGGTCGAGGAGCAGATCGATGCCGACGCCCGCGCCAAGATCGCATCCCAGAAGAAGGAAATCCTGGAAGGCAGCGAGGAGTGGGACATCCTTTACCGGAAATACTACTCGGAAGGATTGAAGCGCCTCGGCGTGGCGGAAACGCACCCGCATCACTCCCACTAAATTTCCCGCGCGATTCGGTAGGGCAGAAATACTAAGGGCGCCCGGTGCGGGCGCCCCTCCTTGCTATTTCGAGAGCGTGCTACTGCCTCAAGGCCCTACGGTTGTTGATCGTCTGGCCGCCGCTTGAGCGTCGGGCGATCGCTATCGTCAGAGCTCTGATCGGTCGTCGACGAGGTGTTATCTCCGCCGTTCGAGCCGCCGTTGTCCGTCGACGTATCGCCGCCCTTGTTCTGCGATGTGCGCTTCCGCAAAGTTGGCTTATTCGGATTCGCGTCCTTCACCTTAATGTTCGCCTCGATCAGCTGCAGGCGCGCCTTGACGGAATCGAACTCGGAGGTTGAAACGATATATTCGTCGCGAGCCGGCAGGATCGTCGCGATTTCCTTCTGGATCGCCTCGATGCGATCCGGCGTAGGAGGGTGGTCGGCGAATATCTTGGGAATGGTGCCCGGCTGCTTCTTCTCGATTGCCTCCACCTTTTCAAAGAAGGAGACGAACGAATTGGGGTCATACCCGGCCTTGTACATGTACTGCAATCCAAGGTAGTCGGCCTCGCGTTCGAAGTCGCGAGAGAATTTCAAGAACGCCACGGGAATACCAAAATTCATGCCTTGGTAGATGGCGTATCCCGCCCAGCTGTAAGGGATAAAGATCATTGCGGGAATCGAGGCAAGCTGAGTGATCGTGCTCTTGGTCTCGCCCCTCGTTGCGTGCCGAGCGCAGACGTGCGCGATTTCATGCGCCATCACCCCAGCCAACTCGGATTCTTCGTCCGCGTGCAGGAGCAAACCGCTGTAAACGTAAAAGAAGCCGCCGGGCAGAGCAAACGCATTTACTTGGTCCGAATCAATCACCTTGATGGTGAAGGGGACTTGAGCGTCCGAGTTGCGCACCAGATTCTGCGCCACACGGTTCACGTATTCGACGACGACGGGGTCATTGATGAACTTTGCGGTCTTGTCAACCTGCTGCGCATAGACCTTGCCTTCCGCGATGTCGTGCTCGATCGAATACATATCCCAGCCATGGCCAACCTTGCGGTTGCCAATCGCGTTGACATCTGCTTCGCTGCCTGCCTTGACGCTGGGGTTCGCTTTCTGCGGAACTGGCTGCGGCTCGGTCGAATTCGGGCTCGTCGTTTGCTGCTGGTCACTTGATGATTGATCGCCCGGCTGTTGAGAGCCGGACTGTTGACCGGACGCCGGCTGCGCGGTTGGTTGTTGCGAAGGTGTCTGCTGCTGAGCCTGCGGAGCAGCGAATGCCGGGAGAGTAACGAGCGAGGCTACAAGAAGCGTTGCCATCCACCGGGCCGAAAACGAGTACCTCATGAGTACCTCCGGGAGGAGACTATCGCCATTATACACCCGTTTGGCAGACGGGCTCCCCGCACGCATCCATAGGATGGCAATTCGGAAGAAAGGGTTTCTTGGCGCCAGCTGTGGGTTGGCCATTCGGGCTGCCCGACCGGCTGGGGCAGCCATGCGGGCGGGAATCAGCCTTCGCGGAGCTGCTGTTTGAGCCTGTCGATTTCGTCGCGCACGCGTGAGATTCGGCTGGCGACGGATACCTGGTACAGGAAGAAAACGGCCCATACGGCCATCCACGCAGCGAACAGGAAGTGAAAGTTTTTCATATTCAAACCTTTGTCGGTGATATCGCTGCGGAACCGGTGCCCGCACTTCGCGTCTCTGCTGTCACACGCAATTCATCGAGTTCATGACGCATGCGTTCCAGGCGATAGCGGTCCACGAGAATCAGCAGCATCATGCCCAGCATCGCCCCCATGCAGACCAACAACACCTTCGCCATCTTGGGATCCAGCCCCGAGTTTTCGCCCCCGAAGATCACAGGCGAGGGATGCTGGGTGCGCCAGAGACGGTTTGACGCGTACACGAGCGGCGCGTCGAGGAATGCAAAGATTCCGAAAACAGCGGAAAGCGTGGCCCGGCGCTGCGGCTCTTCGATCAGCCCGCGCAAAATCAAGTACGAGATGTAAAGCAGCCACAGGATAAACGCAGTCGTGAGGCGCGCATCCCACGTCCACCAGATGCCCCAGGCAGGCTTGCCCCATAACACGCCCGTGATCAGTCCGGCGGTGCAGGCGACGGTGCCGACCTCGACAGCCGAAACGCCGAGCCAGTCCCATCGTGGCTGGCGCGTGACGAGCCAGGCAATGTTTGCGAAGAACGCGGCGCACAGCGCCGTGAACATCGCGGTCCAGCTTCCAAGATGAAAATAGAAGACACGCTGGATCTCGTGCATCGTGCGCTCGTCCGGGGCTACGAACAGCGCCGCATATCCCGCATAGAACATCAACGCGGCAGCGAGAAGCGTGATGAGGATACGGCTCTTCATCGAGTGCGGTGCTCACTCCTCCAGCAAGAAGTCGGACAGCAGCCACGACGCCGTCAGGAACACGATATCAAATCCCCCAAGGAATGCGAGCCATGCCCGATCGAGGCTGGGTTGCACGGCAAAGAGGGAAGCCGTCGCTTCGACGGCCGCAATCAGCAGGGGCGCGAGAATTGGGAGCAGCAGCAGCGGCAACAGAAGCTCCCTCATGCGCGCGTGCGCCGCAATGGCGGAGAAGACTGTGCCTGTGATGGACAGACCGAGCGTTCCAACTGCCAGCACGATTGCCAGCCGGCCGACGACGCCTGCAATCGAGACGTTGTAGAGCACGGCGAACACAGGCACGAGAATCACCTCGGCCGCCGAGAGAAACAAGAAATTCGCCAGCATCTTGCCGAGCAGCAGCGCAAACGGCGAAATCGGCGCCATGCGCAGTGCGTCCAGCGTTTGATTCGCCTGCTCACGGCCAAAGGACGGATGCAGCATCAGCGAGCCCGCGAAAAGAAACGCGATCCAGAGCAGCCCGGGACCGAGGCGGCGGGACTCGGCAGACGTGGGGTCGAACGAGAAGCTGAAGAGGACTACAACGATGAGCGCGAAGACGATGGTCGCGTTCAGCAGTTCGCGCGTGCGGAATTCGAGCCGCAGTTCCTTGGCGAGCAGAATGGCGGCGGCGCGCGCGGTCCTCATGCTAGTCCTCGGCTCGCAGCGCGGCCAGCAGCGGGCGCGGGTCGCCGCCGGTGCCGCTATCATTTTCCATGCGCCCAGCCGCGAGCGAGACCGCGCGAGTAGCGAGAGCGAGCGACTCGTTGCGAGCGTGCGTGCTCATGATCACCGTGACGCCAGATTCGCGCAGCCGCGCAAGCGTTGAGCCGAACCAGCCGAGGCCCTGCCGGTCGAGCCCGGCGGCCGGTTCGTCAAGCAGCAGCAGGCGCGGGCCGTGCAATAGCGCCCGCGCAATCGCCAGCCGCTGGCGCATGCCGCGTGAAAATGTGCGCACCAGGCTCGTCGCTCGTGACGCAAGGCCGCAATCCTCGAGCGCCGCAGCCACGCGCGCATTCACGTCGTGCAGGTCGTAGATCTCCGCGAAAAACGCGAGATTTTCCGCGGCGGTGAGTTCGTCGTATAGCAGCGTACTGTGGCCGACCATACCGATCGCTTTCTTCGGCAGAGCGTCATGCTGGCTGACACCGCCGAACGAGAGCTTGCCCGCTGTCGGTTTCGAAAGCAGAGCTGCGATCCGCAACAGTGTCGTCTTGCCGGCGCCGTTTGGGCCGAGCAGCGCCACGAATTCTCCCGGCGTGATCTCGAGAGACACTCCGCGCAGCGCGAACAGAGAGCCAAAGCGCTTCTCGACGCGGTCGAACGAAATTCCCAGGGCCAAGCTCGCAGGGGCGGCAACAGCGGAGGTGGCAGGCGCTGAGGCGGAAAGCGTGCCAGACAAATGTCTAACCTTTCACCAGGTCGCGCAGAAGCTGCTGAACGCGGTCGCGTTCGCTCGTGTATTCGTCCTCGGAGATCGTGCCGGCCTCGCGGCGCAATTCAAGGCGGAAGAGTACATCCTTTAGCTCGTCGAGACTGCCGCGAACCTCGCGATCCAGACTCTCAGAAGTGCGCCCGCTAATCACCTTGGGGCGGAGTGTTTCCGTCGGCGTTGCCGCGGAAGCAAGCTGGGCGGGTTTCGCTTGGACGGAAGTGCGCTCCGGCGCCGCAGCTGTGTCCTTCGGCGCACCAGCTACGGCAACCTGAGGCTGTCTCCACATGTAAAAAAGGCCCAACGCGAAAATCGCGGCAAATCCGCCGACTACGTACCATCGCACGCTATCGAGACGCGCCGGCAAGGCAGTCACGCTCGCCGTCGGCGTTGGCGCTCCGGAGTCCGCCCGCGAATTGACTGCCGGATTTTGCGAGTCGTCCCCGCCGCCAGCGGATTCCGGCTGCGGAATCGGCCCCGTGCCGGACACAGCAACCGCGGCGGGAGTATTCGCCGCGATCGTCTCGTGCATGAAAACATTGAACCCTTGCTGCTGCCCTGCGGGGTTGAACCCATTGCCCGACACTTGCATCGCCGGCGGCGCAAAGACCGCAACGCGATTGATCAAATACGGCGATGAAAATTCCAGCGATGCCTGGTTTCCCGGATACGGGATCTTGTACGACAAGCGCACGCTGCTATCCCCCGGGCGGAACGGATAGTCGATGGCTTGCACGTTCTTGTTTTTGCTGATTGGCGCTTGCTTGACCGGCATTCCGCTCGTGCCCACGACCTCCACGTCGCCCAACTGTGCATCCGCGGGAATGGAAAACTCAAATGAGCCCCCGGGGCGGTAAAACGCCACCGGAGGCTGTGTCTTATTCGAAATCAGGTATTCCTCGTCGACGACCAGACCGGAATCGCCGGGCTCGAGAATAATCGCACGCGCGGTTACTGAAAATGCGTTCGGCTTCTCCGTTGGCTCGAACACCTGAATATCAACCGTTGTCTTTCCGGGCGTCGCGGGCTCGTGATAGTTCACGCCGCGATAGACGGCGCGGAGCAGCATCGGTCCATTGCCTAGCGCCGGGTGGTCGAGCTGATAGTGGCCGTTCGCATCTGTCTTCGTCTGTGCGACGGGCTGCATGGTTCCCTGAAGCTGGATGAGGATCACGTCCACGCCTGCAACAGGCTTGCCCGTCGTGCCGTTCGTGACGGTGCCGGTCACCGTGCCGGCAAAGGACACTGACGCAAGGACACAGAGGAGCAGGGAGGTAAACAGCGGCTGAAGCCACCTGCGAGTTCTCATGCGCGCGGAGCCTTTTGGGAAGCCGCCTGCCGCGTAGCCGGTGTCGGCGCGCCGCCAGTCAGCGTGTCCATTTCGGCCAGGACGCGAGCGGCTTCGATTTCGAGCGATTGCTTGATCTCATCGTAGTCTTTTTCCGAAAATTTGCCGGCGCGGTATTCGAATCGCAAGTCGCGCAGATTGTCGTAGATCGCGTCGCGACGGTCGAGGAGCTGATCGAGCTTCGTGCGGTGAGGCGCGGCGTCGGGCGCGTCGCGCCGCACGCCGAAGACGAAGATGATCGTCGCAATCGTGAGCAGCGCGCACGCGACGAGAATATCGATCTCACTCATCGGCGTCCCTGTTCGCTTCCCTCCGCGCACGTTCGATCAACTCTGAAGGAATGCTTGGCGCGCCGCCAGCCGGCGTCAAAACCGCGCGTTGCCGCCATCGCCGCACCAACTCCCAAAGCAGCCAAAGCGCGAGCAGCGGTGCCACGATCGGCACAACCCAGACGAGCCCGGTGAAGCCGGTCTTGGGAGGATCGACCAGCACGGTTTGGCCGTACTCCTGAATGAACGATTGCAAGATGACTTCGTCGGAATCGCCCCGCGCGATCCGCTGGTCGAGTTCCTTCAGCATCGCGGGCGAAATGGGGCAGTCGACATGATTGCAGGCCGTTAGAATCTGATTGCATCCGCACATACACATCATCCGGCCGCCGAGGCGCTTCGCACGCTCGGTCTGCTGGGCCCCTGCCGGCGGCGCGAGCGACGCGGCAACGGCCAGCGTTGAAAGGGCGGCGAGCACCGCCCAAGCGGTGCCGCGGCCGCGGAGTCGACTAATCATGGCCTTCACTGCGACGAATCGGCGAACTGGCAGGAGCCGTCTGCGGCGCCACGCTTTCTCCCCACGCCCTTTCAGACGCCGGACGCAGGACAAGCGCGGCGCTGCGATTGGGAAACAGTGCGAGTCCGGTGCCTAGCACCACGACGATGCCGCCGAACCAAATCCACTTCACCAGCGGATTCAAATACGCGTGAATGACCGGCCTGCCCGTCTCGGGGCTGCGGCCTGCATAGACGACGTACAGGTCACGCAGCGGCGTGCTTTCGATCGCGACTTCCGTCTCCGGCACCTGGCTCGCGATGTAGACGCGATGTTCGGGATACAGCAGCATTTCTGACTTGTTGTTGCGGAGGACTTCGAGCGTGGCGCGGTCCGAGGTATATACGTCCGTCGAGGGCTGATCGAAATTCTGGCAGAGGATCGTGTACGGTCCGATCGAAATGGTATCGCCGATATTCATTTCCTTCTGGATGTCCCGGTTGAACGCGGAGCCAGAAATCCCGATAAAGATCAGCACCATGCCGAAGTGGACCACGTAGCCGCCGTACCGGCGCGTGTTGCGCATGGTGAGTTCGCCGATGGCAGTGAGGATATTTGTGCTGTCGCGCGAGGCGATCACGCGCGCGCCACGGTAGAACTCCGCCAGAATCGTGAGCGTCACGAATACCGAGAGAATGAGGCAAATGAGCGGATAGAATTCGCGGAACCCGAACGCAAACGCCACAGCTCCCGCCACCACTCCGCCCAAAAGCGGCCATGCGAAGTTCCGTTGCAGCGCGTCTACGGACGTCTTGCGCCAGGCGAGCAGCGGGCCGACCCCGGTCAGGAAGAGCAGGAACAGCGCAATCGGCACGTTGACTTTGTTGAAGAACGGCGGCCCTACGCTAATCTTGGCTCCGGTCACCGCCTCCGACAGCACCGGGAAAAGCGTGCCCCACAGCACGGCGAAGCATGCGGCCAGCAGAATCAGGTTGTTGAACAGAAAGCTCGACTCGCGCGAAACGAGCGAATCGAGTTGATTATCGCTGCGCAGGTAATCGCGGTTCTTGAACCAAGCCGCCAGGCACACGAGAAGAATGATTCCGAGAAAGGTGAAAAACCAGCCACCAATCGACGATTCC
>Ga0187782_10000005_pt1 | contig 139043 bp, 134 predicted proteins | sample 0715_SJ02_MP15_2_FD_132454 | JGI IMG/M metagenome (GOLD analysis project Ga0187782, IMG submission 132454) | Tropical peat soil microbial communities from peatlands in Department of Meta, Colombia - 0715_SJ02_MP15_20_MG | ecosystem: Environmental > Terrestrial > Soil > Wetlands > Peat... | reverse complement strand
TCCGCGTGTTACTGAGCAGTGCGCCGAGGGCTTACCCCTCTCGACTCGCATGGCTTAAGCGAACTCCAATAGCGGTGCCCGCCGGCAGGATCAACCGGATTTGATGCACACGAAAGTTCGTGTGCGGGAATACATTTGGTCGGTGACCGATCTTCGCTGACTGGCGGAATTGCTCTTTACATTCGATGAGCTTACTTCGCGTACGATACTCGTGCTAGTCTCCCCCGTCAGTCCCGAGAGTTCGCTCCCCGTCTCCAGGGAGGGGTTCTCGGGGCTCCACGCCCCCTTGGGCCATCTGTGGCGTCGCCTTGGAAGAGACCGGATCATGGGGTCCCCGGCCCGCCGTGGCGGCGTCGCGGCACCCGACTTCCGAAGAAGCCAGGGCAGCGGGGGATGAGAAGAGGGGTGGGGTATTTAACGGGCGCCACCCGCGACCCCGGTCGGCGCGCGCGGCACTTCGGCCTCGAAGCGACGGACCATGAGCGGGACCTCGAGCAGCGACATGATCTCGGGCGGGTCCTCGCCGTAACCGAACCCTTCGCGGTTGAGCCAGACCCCGTGGAGCCCCGCCGCCTCGGCCGCCTTCGCGTCCGTGCGGGCGAGGTTCCCGACGAAAATCGCCTCGCCCGGTCGCACGTTCATCCGCTGAACGGCCCGACGGAAGATCTCGGGGTCGGGCTTCTCGACCCCCTCGGTGCCGGAGGAGAGGACCCGCTCGAAGTAGTCGAGGATGCCGACGCGGTCGAGGATCCGCCGGACCGCAGCCTCGCTCGTCGAGTTCGAGACCACGCCGAGCGCCCGGCGCTCGCCGCGAAGGATCTCGAGGCACCGGCGGGTGTCGGAGTAGAGGCGGACGGGCCGCTCCTCCTCGCGCACCGCGACCAAGAACCGACGCGTGGTCGCCTCATCGATGGGCTTCCCAGCGGCGCGGCTGAGCGTCTTTTGCCAGAAGTCGATAAGGCGCGCCTCGGCCGCGCCCGGGTACGGGTCGGCGTCGAGCACCGCTTCCACCTCGAGGAACGCGTGGCGGAGGTTGTCCGGGTCGAGGTCGAGGTAGACGCGGCGGGCGAGCTCGACCCATGCATCGAAGTCCTTCTCGTCGACGAGGGTGCCGCCGAGGTCGAACAGCACCGCCCGGATGCGCACGGCCCCGCCTCCCCCGGGCACTTACCCGGGCCCCCGACTTAGAGTTTCGTCCCGGAATCGACGCGCGCGAAGGGGGTCGGTTCACGCGACGCTCACCGACTGGATGTCGGTGTGGCGGAGCAGAATCGCCCGGGCGACCTTGAGGTTCTTGCCCGCCTTGCCGATCGCCCGCGCCTTCCACGCCGGGTCGACCGTCACGGTCACGTGGCGCCCTTTCCCTTTCGGCGCGAAATCGACCTTCTTCGGCGAATACCAGTAAAAGATGTTCATGACGAGCGTTTCGGGGTCGTCCGAGTACTCGACGACCTGGATCTCCTTCCGCAGCATCCCTTTCAGCCGGTCGACGAGGACGCCGCCCGGACCGACCGCCTTGTGGACCTCGCCGGGGTAGACGAGGTAGACGAGCTTCTCCTCCGCCTCGAAGCAGTCCTTCACGCGCGCGCCGGTCCGCTCCTCGAACAGCCGGATGTAGCCGAGCGTCTCGGTGTCGAACGTGACCTCGGGCATCGGAAAGGGTTCGGCGGGTCCTACGTCTCGAGGGAGAGGATCGCGCTCGAACCGGGGTCGAGGATCGCCATCGCGCTGATCGGGAACGGCCGGCCGCACGCCTGGCCGAGCTCGACCGCGGTCCCGTCGTAGTGGTAGATCGGCACCTTCCCGACCGAGCGCTCCTTCGTGAGCTTCGGGTTCGGGCAGGTCCGCGCGACGATCAGCATGCGCGCCTTCTTCGCCTCGGCGGCGGCGAGCGTCTCCGTGAGGCCGATCTCGACCTTGCCGGTCTCGAGCGCCACCTTGAGCGCGTGGGCGAGGTCCATCGGCCTTACGCCTCCTCGTGCGCGGGCTCGGGCGGGGGCGCGCTCTTCGGCTCGGGGATCGTGACGTCCGCGAGGGGCCGGTAGACGAGGTTCACGGCGCCGGTGCCGAGGGTGATCGGCTGACCGACGATGATGTTCTCCGCGACGCCCTTGAGCTCGTCGACCTCGCCCGTGATGGCGGCGCGCAGGAGGTGGGCGGCGGTGATCTCGAAGGCGGCGCGGGCCAGCACGCTCGTCTTCTTCCCCGAAATCCCGTGGCGACCGATCGCGCGGATGTCCCCTTCGTTCGTCATCACGTCCGCGACGAGCATGAGGTGGCGGATGTCGACGCCGAGCCCCTGCTCGGCGAGCGTCCGGTTCGCCTCGTGGATGAGCGCGGCCCGGGCCGCCTCGACGCCGTAGACGCGGTAGATCTCGAACACCGAGTTCGTGGTGGTCCGCACCGCGTCGACGCCGGGGATCTCGATGACGCCCTCGAGGTTCGAGCCTTCGGTGTAGATCACGTACTCGTCCTTCTCCTTGCGGATGAGCGCGCGGCGGATCCCCTCGACGCCCTTGATCTGGATCCCCTTCGCCTCCTCGCTCGCGATGAGGAGCTTCTTGAACGGCATCTCCTCGACCATCTCCTCCCGGCGGGACTTCGTCGCGCCGGCGGCCGACTCCTTGAGGTGGACCTCGAACGCCCGGGTCTCCCCGCTCCCCGAGCCCGGGCGCACCTCGAAGAGACGCGGGTCGAGGTTCTGGATGAGCGCGTTCTCGAGCTCGACGCGCTTCACGCCGCGCGCCTCGAGCAACGCGGCCTGCGGCGACACGACGACCTTGAGGTCCTCGACGACCGTCCCGATCGATGCGACATCCGGGACGGTCGTCACCTCGATCTGGAGCGCGATCTTCTGGACGGCCTCCCGGTCGCCTCTGAGCTTCTTCTCGACGTGGACGGTCATCATCGGCGTCGACGGTACGCGCCGCGCATCGACGAGCTCGATCAGGCGCGGGAGGCCGAGCGTAACGTTCATCTCGGCGACGCCCGCGTAGTGGAACGTTCGCAGGGTCATCTGCGTTCCCGGCTCGCCGATCGACTGGGCGGCGACGATCCCCACGGACTCGTGGGGGTCGACGGTCGCCTTGCGGAACCGGCGCGCCACCTCGCGGACGACCTTGGTGGCGTCCGCCGGGCTCAGACGCAGGCTCTGGAGCTTCATCTTGAGCTCCTCGACGAGCGACGGCGGTAGGGGTTGACCGGCCTCCTTGCGCGCGACCTCCTGGATGCGTGCCGAGAGGTCGCGGACCACCGGCTTCTTCTCCATCGCCATCGGCTCACTCCCCTCCGAACTCGGGGCCCTCTTCGGGGGCACCGAACTCCTCGGTCTCCTCCTCTTCCGACTCTTCCTCGAGCTGCGCCTCGGCCTGGAGGTCCATCTCCTCCTCGGTCACGGGCGGGGCGCCGGCGCCGCCCTCGGGGCGGCGTTCTTCGGCGGAGCGGACGCGGCGCCCGAGGACCTGGGCGACGACCTCGTCGAGCGAGACCGGCACCCCCTGGTACGAGCGGGTCGGGTCGACCCCGTCCTCGCCGTACTTGTACTCGATGACGGTGCCCGCGGTGTTGCGGACGGTTCCGTCCTCGGCGACCTTGAGGTCTTCGAGGGCGTTGATGAGCCGCCGCTGCATGTAGCCGGAGCGGCTCGTCCGCACCGCGGTGTCGACGAGCGACTCGCGGCCGCCCATCGAGTGGAAGAAATACTCGGTCGGGGAGAGCCCGCGCTTATAGCTCGAGCTCACGAACCCACGCGCGTCGGCGCCGAGGTCACCCCGCTCGAAGTGCGGGAGGGTCCGGTGCACGAAGCCCCGCATCAGCCGCTCGCCGCGCACCGACTGCTGGCCGACCGCGCCCGCCATCTGCGTCAAGTTGAGCATCGAACCGCGGGCGCCCGACTTCGCGAGGATCACCGCGGGGTTTTCGAGCCCCAGGTAGCGGCCCGCGATGTCGCCGGCGGTGTCGCGGGCCTGGCCCAGCTCGCGCCGGACCATCACCTCGAGCGTCTCCTCGAGCGAGCGGCCGGGCATCTGCTCGAGCTCGCCCTTGCGATATTGGGCCACGAGCTCGTTCACCCGGACGTGGGCCGCGGAGAGCGCGGCGTGAATCTCCTTGAGCGCTCCTTCCGGGACGTCCTCGTCGTCGATCCCCGTCGAGAGGCCCTTCAAGCCGATCGCCGTGATCGCGAGCCGGCTCATCTCGTCCAAGAACTGGCGGGCGCGCGACATGCCGTTGTTGCGCGCGATCGCGTCCAGCACCGCGCCTTTCTCATAGGCGATCGCCTTCTTGTCGATCACCCCGGCCTTGAGGACCCCGTTCTCGATGACGACGTTCGCGTCGTGCTTGCACGCGAGCGGTGGACAATCGCAGCGCGCCCAAATGTTCGCGCGGAACTCGAGCGTGAGGTCGCTCGGGAGGGTGAGCGAGAACAGCTGCTTCCCCGACCAGACGGGGTTACCGTCCTTGTCCTTCCCGGCCGGAGGCGGGATCGGATAGTTGAGCTTCGAAAGAAGGTACGTCACCTCGCTCTTCGAGAACGACGGGTTCTGGTAGGTGAGGAGGAACGCCGCGGTGATGTGGTCGTGCAGCATCCCGATGATCGGTCCGCCGTAACGGGGGGAGAGGATGTGCTCCTCGACCTTCATCAGCACCTTCGCCTCGGCGCGCGCCTCCTGGCTCTGGAGGACGTGGAGGTTCATCTCGTCGCCATCGAAGTCGGCGTTGTACGGGGGGCAGTCGCAGAGGTTGAACCGGAACGTCTTGTGGGGGAGGATCCGGACGAAGTGCGCCATCATGCTCATCCGGTGCAGGCTCGGCTGCCGGTTGAACAACACGATGTCGCCGTCGACGAGCTGGCGCTCGACGATCGAGCCGGGGACGACGAGCTCGGCGCACGCCTCGGCGTTCTTCTCCATCACCTTGATCCGCTGGCCGTCCTCGCGGACGAGGTAGTTCACTCCGCAGCGGGTGTGGCCCTCGGCGTCGGGTCCCGGGCTCGGTCCGCGCCGGACGAGCTCCTTCGCCACCTCCTGATTGTGGACGGTCACCTCGAGCGGGACCGTCAGGCCCCGGGCGATCTCGATCGGAACGCCGACCTCGTTGATCGAAAGGAGCGGGTCGGGGCTGATCACCGTGCGCGCCGAGAAGTTGACGCGTTTCCCCGAGAGGTTCGAGCGGAACCGGCCGTCCTTCCCTTTGAGGCGCTGGGCGAGCGTCTTGAGCGGGCGGCCCGAGCGGTGGCGCGCCGGCGGGATGCCGCTCGTCTGGTTGTCGAAGTAGGTCGTGACGTGGTACTGGAGAAGCTCCCAAAGGTCCTCGACGACGAGCTGGGGAGCGCCCATGTCGCGGTTCTCGCGCAGCCGCTGGTTGATTCGCAGCACGTCGACGAGCTTGTGCGTCAGGTCGTCCTCGCTCCGCTCCCCGCTTTCGAGCGTGATCGACGGGCGGACCTGGACCGGGGGAACCGGCAGAACCGTGAGGACCATCCATTCGGGCCGACCGAACTTCGGGTTGAGCCCGAGCGCCCGGACGTCGTCGTCGGGGATGCGCTCGAGGCGCGCGCGCACCTCCTTCGGCGTGATCTTGTGGCTGTTCTCGCGGAAGGTGGTCGGCTTGTCGAGGACGATCTTCTGCTGGAGCTCGTGGCAGTGCGGACAGGTCCGTTCGTCCTTCGCCTCGCGCGGCCGAGGCGGTCGGGGCGCGGGTGTGACGTCGTCCGAGTCCGACGCGATCTCGGCCCGAGGGCTGGGCGCGTCCGGCAGGATCCGGCCGCACGCTCGACAGGTCGACTGGAGGAGGCGCTTCACCTCCTTCGCGTAGCCGACGTGGATCACCGGCATCGCGAGCTCGATGATCCCGAAGTGCCCGGGGCACTCGTTCACGCGGCCCCCGCATGTGCGGCACCGTAGGTTGGGCTCGATGACCCCGAGGTGGAGGTCCATGAGACCCATCTCGATCGGGTAGCCGTCGTCGTCGTAGGTGTCGGCGGTGATGATCTTCGCCGCGCTCATGCGGCGGATCTCGTCCGGCGAGAGGAAGGCGAACTGGAGGCCCCGGATCTTCTTCGAAAGTCCCTGCGCCATCGTCCGCCTCCTACCCCATCTCCTCGAGCTGCAATCGCATGATCACACCGAGGCTGATCAGCTCCTCGAGCAACAGCTTGAACGAGTAGCTCATCTCGACCGGGTAGATCGACGAAGTGTTCCCGCAGCTCGGGCAGCGTAGCGAGTTCGCCCGCGTGTCGGGGATCGCGATGTGCCCGCACTCGGGGTTGCCGCAGACGTACTGGATCGTCCCGTCGGACTCGTCGAGCAAGCGGTCCTTGATCACCATCGCGACGCCGTGGCCGATCAGGCAGTCGCGTTCCATTTCCCCGAACCGGAGACCGCCCTGGCGGGAACGACCCTCGGTCGGCTGACGCGTCAGGATCTGGACCGGGCCGCGCGAGCGCATGTGCATCTTGCCCGCGACCATGTGGTGGAGCTTCTGGTAGTAGATCACGCCGACGAAAATCTCGGCCTCGAACTTGCGGCCGGTGAGCCCGTCGTAGAGGGTCTCGCGGCCCGAAGGGTGGAAGCCGAGCGACTGGAGCTCCTCGCGGAGCGCCTCCTCCCGGGCTCCCGAGAACGCCGTCCCGTCGATCGTCCGGCCCTCGAGTGCGCCGACCTTGCCCCCGAGCATCTCGAGGACGTGGGCGACCGTCATCCGGGACGGGATCGCGTGGGGATTGATCAGAAGGTCCGGCGTGACGCCGTCCCGGGTGTACGGAAGGTCTTCCTGCGGGACGATGAGGCCGATGACCCCCTTCTGGCCGTGGCGGCTCGCGAACTTGTCGCCGAGCTCGGGGACCCGCTGGTTGCGGACCTTCACCTTGACGAGCTTCGAGATGTTCTCTCCCTCGGTCAGGATGACGTTGTCGACCCAGCCGGACTCGCCGAAGCGAACGGTGACGCTCGTCTCGCGGCGTTTCTGCGGGGTCAGGAGGTCGGTCTTCTCCTCGAGGAAGCGCGGCGGGCTCGTCTTGCCGACGAGGACATCCCCCTCGCTCACCTCGAGCTCGGGGAAGATGAGCCCGTCCTCGCCGAGGTTGCGGTACGACGTGTCGACGCGCGCGCCGGCGACGTCGGGGCGCGGGATCTCGAACCGGTCCTCCTGGCCGCCCGGATACTTCCGCTCCTCACCGCGGTACGTGCGGAAGAACGACGAGCGCCCGAGACCGCGGTCGATCGCCCCTTTCGAGAAGACGAGGGCGTCCTGCATGTTGTACCCCTCGTAGGAGAGGACCGCCACCACGAAGTTCTGGCCGGCGGGCCGCTCGGTGAAGTGGACGTAGCGCATCGTCTGGGTGCGGAGGAGCGGCGCCTGCGGGTAGTGGAGCAGGTGGCCCCGGGTGTCGGGCCGGCGCCGGTAGTTCACCGACTCGACGCCGAGCGCCTGCTTCGCCATCCCCGAGCCCATCGTGTTGCGGGGAGCGCTGTTGTGCTCGGGATACGGGATGAGCCCGGTGCAGACCCCCAGCATCAGGTTCGGGTCGATCTCGAGATGCGAGTGGCGTTCGGTGAGGAGGCTCGGCGTCGGGAAGCCGTTGTGGCAGAAGCCGCACTCCACGGTCGCCTGCTCGCTCTTGTCGCCCATCGACGTCCAGCGGATGTCGGAGCGGCTGAGCGACTTCTCGCACTTCGGGCAGCGGTCGGGGGAGACGTAGCCGTCGACCGCGATCAGCGCGTCTTCTTCCTCTTCCGCGTCGACCCACTCGATCTTCCCCTGGCGCACGAGGTCGCTGAAGGAAAGGGTGCCGCGGGAGAGCTCGTCGAGGTCCGAACGGGAGACGCGGGGGACGCCGTTCTTGCAGACCACGAGCGGACGGCGGAGGCGACCGCCGTCGCAGTGAACGATCACCTCGTTCATCTCGTCGTCGTAGCGGACGTTGATCTCGTAGGTCTTGTCGCCGAGCGTTGGCGAGAGCGTTCCCGTGCGGCGGCGCTCCCGGATCTCCCGGACGAGCTCGAGCGGCTGAGAGTGGAGACCGATGAGGTTCCCGTTCACGTAGACGCGCGCGGCGCGCTTACCGCGCGGGGCGGCGGCTTCCTGGAACACCTCCGGACCGATCTCGCGGGTGTTCAGGTCGCGGAGGATGAGCGTGACCTCTTCCTCGTCGGCGCCCTCGCTCACGTCGACGCAGAGCGCGTAGTTCTTCACGAGGCCGCAGTTCTGTCCCTCGGGCGTCTCGTTCGGACACAGCCGCCCCCACTGCGTCGGGTGCAGGTCGCGTGCCTCGAAGTGAGGCTGGCTCCGCGTGAGGGGACTCGTGACGCGGCGCAGGTGGCTGATCGTCGACATGTGGCTCGTCCGGTCGAGCACCTGGCTCACGCCGGCACGCCCACCGACCCAGTTGCCGGTCGCGAGCGCGTGAACCAGCCGCTGCGTCAGTAGGTCGGGGCGGATCGCGCTCGCGATCCGGAGGTCCTTCTTGCGCGCGAACGACCGCTCGAGCTGGTACTTGAGGTCCTTCAGGAGCAGCGAGAAGGCGACCCGGAAGAGGTCCTCCATGAGGTCGCCCGCGAGCTTGAGCCGCTTGTTCGCGTAGTGGTCCTTATCGTCCTCGCCCCGCACTTTGAGGTGGAGCTCGAGGACCGTCCTCGCCATGCGCGCGAGGTAGAGCGCCTTCTTGAGTCGGTCCGCCTTGGTGTCACCGAGGTGCGGGAGGAGCGAGCGGTCGAGGATGCCGTCGACCTTCCGCTGGCGGTACTCCTTCGCCTGGCCGGTCGCGAACTTCTTCTCGAGGAAGATGAGCGCGTCCTCCGTGGAGAGCACTCCCTCGGGGGGGTAGAGCTTCTTCGAAACGCACTCCTCGAGGTTGACGTTCAGCAGGTGCTTCATCGTCTGGACGAACGGCTCGTCCAGCGGGAGGAGCTCGCCGAGGACGGCTTGGAAGATCTCCTCGTCGTTCTTCATCCCGAGCGCCTTCATCAGGATCACGAGCGGAATCTGGCCGCTCGCCGTCGGGACGGAGACCTGGAGGACCCCGTCCTTCTTCTTCTCGACGACGGTGAGCGAGCGGTATCCGCCGCGTTGGCTGAACACCTTCGCGCTCTCGATCGGGGTGCCGTAGCGTTCGTTGTACTCGGCGAAGATCCGGTTCGGCGCGAGGTCCTCGAGCGAGATGATGACCCGCTCGGTTCCCCCGATGATGAAGTAGCCGCCCGGGTCGAGCGGGTCCTCCCCGTACTCCACGAGCTTCGCGCGGTACTCATCGTCCGAGAGCCAGATCTGGTCGTCCTCGGAGATCTTGTAGCGGTTCAAGTTGCACGGGCGACTCTTGACCATGATCGGGAGGTCGCCGATGTGCACGTCCTCGGGCGCCCGCTCGACCCCATTCTCCACGACCGTGACCTTGAGGAAGATCGGCGCCTGGTACGTGAGGTTGCGCAGGCGGGCCTCCATCGGGGTGAGCGTTGGCTTCGAGCCGACCGGCTCCTTCACGAACGGGGCCCCGATGAAGATGGTCGGCTCGGCGGAGGGGTTGACGTTCCCGCGCGTGTCGCGTCGGCGGCCGACGCGCACGTAGATCGAGCTCTTGGTCTTCTGAACGTCGAGGCGGATCACCCCGCGCTCGGTCGAGTCTTCGCTCACCCGAGCGTCGTCGACGATCCGCTGCATTCGCGAGTTCGGATTGTCCTTCGTCGGAAGGAAATCGTTGAAGCTCGCGAGGTGGTGGTTCACGATCGAGCGTTCCCGGAAGAACGCATCCACGATTTCGCGCATGGACTGAAAACTAGTCCCCTCCTACGGACGGGACGATGAGACGGTAGGCGATCGCTTCGCCGGCGGTCGCGCTCGGCCGGTGGACCCGAACGAGCCGGCCCACGAGCGCCTCACCGCGCTCGCGCAGCCCGTCGTACTTGGGGTCAGTCCGTAGGCCGGGGTCCGACACGAGGATCTTCGGGAGGCGCTCGGGCGCCGCGCCGAGCTCCTCGAGCACCTTGCGGGTCTCCTCCTCGCTCAGGATCTCGTGGGCCGGGGCGAGGTGGTGAGCGACGAACGGCCGACGGGCCGGCGCCGCGGGAGCCGGCGCGGGGCGCGCGCGCGAGCGACGAGCCGCGGTGGGGGTCATGGGGTCCTCCGAGGAACGTGACGGGCCCGGGGGGATGTCCGGAGCGACCTCGCCGTGGGCGCGAGGAAGCTCGTTCGAACCCCCGACCACCTGGTTAAAAGCCAGATGCTCTTTGTAGGGCCGCCCGGCGGGCCGGACGACCAACCTAACTGAGCTACGGGCCCGTTTCCGCTCCGAAGAACGGGGACCCGGGGGCCGTATTTGACCCTATGCCTGACGGGATTCACTGTAGGCTCTCCAAGCTCGAAATGATCCCCCAAATCGCGGTGCGACCGTGGGTCGGAAGGTTCGGGTCGTTCGCGAGGTCGTCGAGCACGTAGACGGCGTTCGCGATTCGCATGTCGAGGGCGGACCGGGGCTTCGCGAGGGCGTCCTTCGCGGCCTGCGCCCCCCGGCGGACGTTCCTCGGCACGAGGGCGTCATCGGCGAGCTGCGTGAGCGCCTCGACCACGCGCTCGAGACCCGGGAGCTCGGTAGGAGGAGACGGGACGGTCCCGGTGGTATCGACGGTCGTCGTGGACGGGGCGGCCGTGGGCGCGGTCATGGGCTGTGGGACTCGCCCCCCTCCTTGTACGCCGTGACGACGAGGAGCGTCTTCGTCTCGCGGATCCCGTGGACCGAGGGAAGGCGGTGGAGCACGAACTCCTTCAGTTCCTCGTAGTGGGGGAACCGGACCTTGAGGAAGATGTCGGTGTCGCCGGTGACCAGGAAGTCGTCCTCGACCTCGACGAACTTCGCCACCTCGCTCGCGACGTTGTCGGCCTCGGTCGTCTCGACTTTGAGGGCGATGAGGGCGACCACCTGCTCGCTTCCCCAGACCTTCGTGTACGCGCTTTCGACCGCTCGACTGACCGGTGCTTTGGATGCGGGAGTTTTCTCCATGAGTTTGCCTCGATGATGCGTCGACTCCTTCGTGAACCGCGAATGCCCCCGAGCGACTCCGACCGCGCGTCTACGCCACCGGGGCGGACTCGAACTCCTCTTGGAGGTCGTTGATGACCTGTTCGATCACAGTGCCGGCCGCGCCTCCGCGATACTCGCGGATGCCCCCTGCCTCGCTCGAAACACGGGCGATGACGTCGGCCGGACCGCGCAGGAACTCAACGCTGCAGATGAACTCCTCCATGACGGCCGGCCCCCCACCGAGCCGGCCGCCCGAAAAAGCCCCCCTATATAGGCTTTTGCAAACGGCCGGAACCCCCACGCTGTGCGAGCGGGTTCCGACCCATCCCGGCCCCCGGCCCGGGCGTATCGTTATCTTTCCGGTCCGGTACGAGCGCACCGGGGGTCGGGACCACGGGCGATTCACCAGTTCGGATGGAGGTCCGGGTCGAACTCAAGCCCGGGGTGCTGGACGCCGAGGCGGAGAGCATCGAGAAATCGCTCGGTCTCCTCGGGATCCCGTCGGTTCGCCACGTAACGACCGCGAGAATCTACGACCTCGAGTTCGCGGACGTGACGGAGACGGAGGCGCGCCGGCTCGCGGATGAGGCGGTCGAGCGGCTGCTCGCGAACCCCGTAATCCACCGGGTGTCGGTGCGCCCGCTTTCCGCCTAGAGGCATGACCGACTGGGCGAGCGCGGTCACGAGCGTCCCCTTCCGCCACGCTTCTGCGGCGGCCCTCCGGACCACGTCGGATGCCCGGGGGCTCGGACTCGACCTGCGGGAACTGCGTCGGCTACAGACCTACTTCCGTACCGAGGGTCGCGAGCCGACGGACGTCGAGCTGGCGGGGATCGCGCAGAGCTGGAGCGAGCACTGCAGCTACAAGAGCTCCCGACCGTTCCTGAAGCGCGCGTTCTCCTCCTTGCGCCCCCGCCCCAAGGTGCTCGGCACCGGTGATGCGGGGGTCCTTCGGTTCGAGGACGGCTACGCCTACGCCATCCGCATCGAATCGCATAACCACCCGAGCGCCGTCGAACCGTACGGTGGAGCGGCGACCGGTATCGGTGGGATCCTCCGGGACGTGCTCGCGGTCGGGGGTAAGCCGGTCGCGCTCAGCGACCCGCTCTTCTTCGGCCCGCTGGACCGAGGCCCCGACGCCCTTCCTCCGGGCGTGAAGAGTCCGAGGTATCTCGCGGAAGGGGTGATCGCCGGCATCCGAGACTACGGAAACCGCGTCGGCGTGCCGACGGTCTCGGGCTGCGTCTACTTCGACCCGGCGTACATCGTGAACCCTCTCGTGAACGTCGGTTGCGTGGGATTCCTCCCCCGGAGCCGTCTCACTCCGAACCGGGCGCGGGCGGTCGGGGACCGACTCATCCTCGTCGGAGGGCTCACGGGCCGCGACGGGATCGGCGGCGTGGCGTTCGCTACGAAGGAGCTCACCGACCGAAGCGAATCGGAGTCCCGGGGAGCGGTCCAGCTCGGCAACCCCATCATGAAGGAGCCTCTGATCCACGCTTGCCTCGAGGCCTACGACCGAGGGCTCGTTCGGGGCCAGAAGGACCTCGGGGGTGGCGGACTCGCGACGGCCTCCGGCGAGCTCGTGAACGCCGGGGGCTTCGGTTCCCGGATCGAGCTCACGCGCGTGCCGCTACGGGAGGCGGGACTCCTTCCCTGGGAGGTCTGGATCTCGGAATCCCAGGAGCGGATGATCCTGGACGTCGCCCCCGCCGACGTGCCCGAGCTCCTGGCGATCTTCCGTCGCCACGACGTCCCGGCGACCGACATCGGCGAGGTCGCGCCCGGCCCGTACGAGACCCTGCTCTGGAAGGGGGATCTCGCGGCGCATCTTCGCGTCGGGTTCCGGGTCGACCCGCCGGTCGTGCATCGTCCGACCCGTGCGCGTCGCCATCGAATCGTCCGCTCTCCGGACCTCCGGAATGAATCTCCCGCCGAGCTGTTCACCGACCTCGTCCTCGCCCCGGACTCTCTCTCGCGCGAAGCCGTGCTAAGGGTCTACGACCACGAAGTCCAGGGGCGGACGGTCGTGAAGCCGCTCCACGGGCGGGTCACGTCCCCCGCGCACGGCGACGCGGCCGTGCTGCAGCCCCGGCCCTCGAGCCGCCGGGGTCTCGCCATCGCGACATCGACCCAACCCTGGGCTTGTCAGCAGGACGCCGAACAGGGCGGGGTGATGGTGGTCGAAGAGGCGGCGCGGAATCTCTACGCGGTGGGGGCGCACCCCGATGCGTTCACGAACTGTCTCAACTTCGGCAACCCGGAGCACCCTCATGTCCTGGGCGATTTCGCCGGGGTGACCCGGGGGCTTTCGCGGGGAGCCCGGGCGCTCGGTTTCGCCGTTCCGTCCGGGAACGTGAGCTTCTACAACGAAGGCCTCGGCGTCGAGATCCCGCCGACGCCGGTCCTGCTCGCGACGGGAATCGTGGACGACATCGACCATGCCGTCACGAGCGACCTCAAACAGGCCGGCGACCTCCTCTACCTCATCGGGCGCTCATCCCCGGAACTCGGCGGCTCGCTGTGGGCCCGACGGCACGGCCGCTCGGGGCTCGCTCTTCCTCGGGTCGACCCGTCCGGTCTTCGACGCCTCGGCGAACGGCTCATCGCGGCGGGGCGCCGCGGGCTCATCCGAGCGGCGCACGACGTTTCGGATGGGGGACTTGCGGTCACGCTCGCGGAGATGGCGTTCGGCGGTGGCCTCGGCGTGGAGGTCGACCTGGACGCGACGCGGCTCGGGACGCCGGCGCTCGCACTAGCCGCGGAGGGCTCGAGTCGTCTCGTCGTCGAAGTGCCGGTCGCACTTCGGGCCCGGTTCGAGCGGGCGTTCGCGGCTCTCCCCGGCGTTCGGCTCGGGTCGGTGACCGGTTCGGACGCGACCCTTCGCTGGGCCCACGAGCCGATCGCCACCGTGCCGCTGGCCCCGCTCTATGGGCGCTGGCGGAGCGGCCTCGGGCTGCCGTAGAACCCCTCATGACCGTCACGGCCCTCGTTTCGGGTGGCAAGGATTCGATATACTCGGCGTACCTCGCGGACACCCAAGGCTGGCCGGTCGATGAGCTCGTCACGGTCGTGCCGGAAGAGCCGGAGGCGATGATGTTCCATACCCCCAATCTCGACCTGGTCGCTCTCCAGGCGCGGGCGTGGGGGAAGTCCCACCGAACGGTCGCGGTCCGGGGCCGGGGGGAAGCGAGTGAGCTCGCCGCCCTCCGCGAGGCGATCGACGGCGCGACCGGACCGGTCGTCGCGGGCGCGATCCAATCGTCGTACCAATGGGCCCGACTCCTCCACGTGGCCGACATGGCCCACCGTCGTGTGTTCGCTCCCCTCTGGCGGGTCGCTCCGGCGCGGGTGGTCCGGGAAGAGGTGGCCGCCGGACTCGATATCCGACTCGTGCACCTGGCCGCCGAGCCATTGACCCCGGACCTACTCGGCCGGCCACTGGACCCACCGATGATCGAGGAGATCGAGCGACGCAGCCGAAGCATGCGGTCCGTCAACGTCGCCGGCGAGGGCGGTGAGTTCGAGACGTTGGTCGTCGACGCTCCGTTCTTTACCGAGCGGCTCGAACTCGAGGTCGTCGACCGGGTCGTGACGAGAGCGACTTCGTCGCTGCGCGTCGAGCGAGCCCGGCTCGTTCCCAAACGACCGGATCCCTCCGAGCGAGGGTCGGCGTGACTCGGCTCGAGCGACCCGCGGCCCCCGTGCCCCGTAGGGTGCAGGCGGCGGTCGAGCGGGCCGTTCGTGCCCTCGGGGACCGCCGCGCGGCCGTTCGGTACGATTGGCTCCAACGGCTCACCGGAGCCTCGTGGGACCGGATCTCGGACGTGCTCTCGGAGGTCGAGGAGTTCCGGGCGTTGGAGGAACGAATTCGACGCGAACACCTCGCCGCGGGACGTCCGTACTACGCCCAGTTCCGCGCGCCGCTCGAGCTCTATGCGTTCGTCCGGCTGACCGGGGCTGAGCACATCGTCGAAACCGGTGTGAGTAGCGGGGTCTCCTCGGCGCATTTCCTGCTCGGCGTCCGCCGGAACCATCGGGGGACGGTCCACTCGATCGACCTACCGCACCCGCAGCGCGGGAAGCGCTTCTCCCGTCGCGATTCGCCCGTCGCGCTTCCTCCGGGCCGCACGAGCGGCTGGGCGATCCCGCCGGAACTTCGCGAGAACTGGGACCTCCGCATCGGGCCGAGCGAGCGGCTGCTTCCGCCGCTTGTCGACGAGCTCCCCTCGGTCGAGCTGTTCCTCCACGATAGCGAGCACACGCCCCGCCACCTCGCCTTCGAGCTCGCCACGATCCGGCCCAAGCTCCGGTCGGGGGCGGTGGTGCTCGCCGACAATACCGTGTGGACCGGGGCATCGTTTTCCCGGTTCGCCGAAGCGGTCGGCGCACGGGTCGTGCGTCGAGGCCGTAGCGACCTCGTTGGACTTCTCATGCCGTAAGGCGGGGGGATTCCGCTCGGCCCCCGGAACTTATAGTGCTCGCCGTCCTTCGGGCGAGCGATGTCGGCCAGCCGACCGATGCGACCCTCGCCCGAGGAGGCGACGGGCCGGGAGCGAGGCGACCCGGTGCGGGCGGCGGCCCTCCGGTGGGAGCAGGAGCAGCTCGCTCCGGCGTTGGTCAAGAATCCGGAGCGCAAGGAGCGGTTCACCACGCTCGGTGGCATCCCCGTGGAGCGGCTCTACACACCTCGGTCGTCGCGCGGTTCGTTCGAGCGGGTCGGATACCCCGGGCAACCCCCGTTCACGCGGGGCGTTCACCCGACGATGTACCGGGGCCGCCTCTGGTCGATGCGGATGTTCTCGGGGTTCGGAACGCCCGAGGACACGAACCGACGGTTCCGCTATCTCCTGAAGCACGGCGAGTCCGGTCTCTCGATCGCGTTCGACGACCCAACGCTCTACGGGATCGACGCGGACGACCCGGAGGCGCTCGGCGAGGTCGGCAAGTGCGGGGTGAACGTGAGCTCGCTCGACGATATGCGCCGCCTCCTGGCGGGCATCCCGCTCGGCGACGTGACGTCGAGCATGACGATCAATGCTCCCGCGAACATCATCTGGGGGATGTACCTGCTCGCGGGTTCGGCCGGCCGGGTGCCGTTCGCGCGTCTCGGCGGGACGACCCAGAACGACATCCTGAAAGAGTACATCGCCCAGAAGGAGTTCCTCTACCCGCCGCGAGCGGCGCTACGGCTCGTCACCGACACGATCGAGTTTGCGACCCGCTCGACCCCGCGCTGGAACCCGGTGTCGATCTCGGGCTACCACATCCGCGAAGCGGGGTCGACCGCGGTGCAGGAGCTCGCGTTCACGCTCGCGGACGGACGCACCTACGTCGCCGAAGCCAAGCGTCGGGGACTCGACGTCGACGAGTTCGCGCCGAGGCTCTCCTTCTTCTTCAACTCGCACAACGACTTTTTCGAGGAGGTCGCCAAGTTCCGTGCGGCGCGCCGCATCTGGGCGAAGGTGATGCGGGACGAGTTCGGTGCGAAATCGGAGCGGTCGATGTGGCTGCGGTTCCACACCCAGACCGCCGGATGCTCGTGCACCGCCCAGCAGCCCGAGCTCAACATCGTGCGGACGACCATTCAGGCCCTCGCGGGCGTGCTCGGCGGTACGCAGTCGCTCCACACGAACTCCTACGACGAGGCGATGCAGCTGCCGAGCGAGGATGCGGTCCGGATCGCGCTGCGCACGCAGCAGATCCTGGCGTACGAGTCGGGCGTGGCGGAGTCGGTCGACCCGATCGCGGGCAGCTACTTCGTCGAGTGGCTCACCGACACGATGGAGGAGGAGACGTTCCGCTACTTCGACCGGATCGACAAGCTGGGGGGCGTGGTCGCGGGGATCGAGCGCGGGTTCTTCCAGCGCGAGATTCAGGAAGCCTCGTTCCGGTACCAACGGGCCGTCGAGACCGGCGAGCAAAAGGTCGTCGGCGTCAACGCCTACACGGTGGACACCCCGGTGAAAGTCCCCCGGCTCAAGATCTCGGAAGAGGCGCGGCGGGCGCAGGCCCGACGCCTCAAAGCCCTGCGCACCCGGCGGGACCCGGCTCGCCACGCGGCCGCGCTCGACCGCCTGCGGAAGGTCGCCGCGACCGAGGAGAAGAACACGATGCCCGCGGTCCTCGAAGCGCTCCAAGCGGAGGCGACCCTCGGTGAGATCGTCCACGCGTTCCAGGACGTCTTCGGCTCCTATCGCGAACGGTCGATGTACTAGCTCCGGGGCCGGACGCGACCTTAAGACCGCACGACGGACGGACCGCTCGGACGGGACCGACGTGACCCACGACGAGTACCGTGCGTCGCTCGAGGAGCTGTTCCAGCGACGCCGCTTCGGGATCCGCCCGGGTCTGGAAACCGTCGAGGCGCTCCTCGCCGAGCTCGGGCATCCCGAACGGAAGTTCCCGTCGATTCACATCACGGGAAGCAAGGGCAAGGGGTCGACCGCGGTGATGGCCCAGTCGATCCTCTCCGCCCACGGTCTACGGACCGGGCTATTCACCTCGCCCCATCTCGTCACCTACCGGGAACGGGCTCGGGTCGACGGGCGGATGATCCCACGGTCGGCGGTGGTCGAGGGACTGGCGCGGGTCGAAGCGGCGGCCCGAGCTGCGGAAGCGGCGGGGCGGGTCGACCGCGCCCCGACGTTCTTCGAGGTGACCACCGCGCTCGCCTTCGACTGGTTCGCGCGCGAAGCGGTCGCGGCGGCCGTGGTCGAAGTGGGGATCGGCGGTCGCTTGGACTCGACCAACGTCCTCGACGCCCGCGTCGGGGTCATTACGACGGTCGAACTCGAGCACACCGAGTTGCTCGGCCCCGACCTCGCCTCGATCGCTCGGGAGAAGTCGGGGATTTTCCACCCGGGCATGAGCGGCGTGGTCGGCGAGCTGCCGCCGGAAGCCCGTACCGTGGTCGAGGCGACCGCGACGCGGGTCGGGGTGCCGCTTTGGCACTTCGATAAGGAGTTCCGCGTCGAGGAACGCTCGTTGTCCGCGGACGGGCAGTCGTTTTCGGTCCACCTCCCCGGCCGGTCGCTCGACCACCTCTTCCTCCCGCTGCTCGGGCGGTTCCAACCGGTCAATGCCGCGCTCGCCGTTGCGGCCGCGGCGCGGTTCCTTTCCGCGACCGGTCGGGACCTCTCCACGTCGGCGGTCGCGAGCGGGCTCGGATCGGTCCGCTGGCCCGGGCGCCTCGAGCGGGTCGCGAAGCGACCCGAGCTGTTCTACGACGTCGCGCACACGCCCGAGAGTGCCCGGTCGCTGGCGCAGAGTCTTGCGGAGATTTCTCCTCTCGCCGACCCGGGCGAGAGTGCCATCGTCTTTGGCTGCCTCCGCGACAAGGACGCCGGTCGAATCCTCGACGCGCTCTCCCCGCTCGCCCGAACGCTCGTGGTGGTGCCGATTCGTTCCGACCGGGGCGCCCGGCCCGCCGACCTCCGCGTGGCGGCCGCGGGACGGTTCCCCCGCATCGTCGAGGCCCGGTCCGCCGCGGAGGGCGTCGCGATTGCGCGGGCGGGCACCGGGCCGGACGGTTTCACCCTCGTCGCGGGGAGCGACTATCTCATCGGCGAGCTTCTCCGGGGGGAGGAGTCGAGGGACGAGCCGGACCTCTCCGACCCCGGCGTGTCGAACCCCGCCGCCCCGGCCGATGCCGCCAAGAGCGGGCGGGGGCGACCATGACCCGGGCGAGGCTTGCGGCGGCGTTCGACTGGGAACGCCTCCTCGACCGCTTGAGCGCGCTCTACGGTACCGGCGACTGGCGACGGCCGTACCTGCGCGACCATGCGGAGAACCCGTTCCAGGTGCTGATCGGAACGATCCTCTCGCAGCGGACGCGGGACGCGAACACCGACGTCGCGAGCGCGCGGCTCTTCGCCCGCTTCCCCGACGCCACCTCGCTCGCCCGCGCGTCACGTTCGGAAGTGGAGCCGCTCATTCGTGCGACAGGATTCTATCGGGTGAAGGCACGGGTCGTGCGGAAGGCCGCGCAGGAGATCCTCGAAAGGTTCGGCGGGACGGTGCCGCAGGACTATGCCTCGCTCGTGTCGATTTCCGGCGTGGGCCCGAAGACCGCGAACTGCGTCCTAGTGTTCGGCTACGGCATCCCGGCAATCCCCGTCGATACGCATGTGCACCGGATCGCGAATCGACTCGGGGTCGTGCGGACGAACAGCCCCGAGGAGACCGAAGCGGCACTCCGCGAGCGGGTGGACGCGCGTTACTGGATCCCGCTCAACCCGCTTCTGGTCCAGCACGGCCAGAACCTGTGCCGGCCGAACCGCCCCCGCTGTTCCGACTGTCCGATCGCCGACCAGTGCGCGACGGGCCGGGCCCTCAGGGAGGGGCGGAGCCCTCCGCGACGGGAGGACCGACCGAAGCGACGGGCGTCGGCGGCAGAAGCAGCAACGCGACGAGGGTCGCGAGGGTCATCGCCACGAGCGCCTCCCAGGCGACCGAGTAGGACGTCATCGCGAGAATCACTCCGAACAGCGCGGAGACCCCGGCCCCCCCGGCGAGCTGGATCGAATTGAGCAGCCCGATCGCGAGCGGGATTTCCTCCGACGGTACCTCGCGCCAGAAATGGGGCAGGACGTTCATCACCGCGTAGATGACCCCGTAGGCGAACGCGAACACCGTCCCGACGACGATCGCCACCGCGAGGCCGGCGACCGGCAAGAGTGCGAGCACGCCGGCCCCGGCGAGCGTGGCGATGAGGAACTGGGTGCGGTGGTTCCGGTGCCGCTCCGCCAGCCGGCCCCCGACCGGACCCCCCACGATGCTCGGCAGGACGAACATCATTCCGACGACCCCGGCGAGCGCGATCGTCCATCCCTCGACCGACTCCCCCCACGGCACCACGAACTGGCCGGTCGCGAACGTCGCTCCCTCGAGACCGATGAACGCGATGCCGACCGCCCACACCCCTCGGTAGCGGAGCGCGGCCGGGAGGCGGGAGCTCGTGCGCACCGGTCGCGGCGGGGCGGCTCCGACCGTTCGCGGGACCGCCGCCAGGCTGAGAGCCGCGGGGACGGCGAGGATCAGGCCGCCCGCCACAAGGGAGAGCCGCCAGCCGAGCGGAGGGATGAGGAGCGCGGTGATGACGATCCCGAGCGCCGAGCCGACGCTGAACGCCGAGCTGAACACGCCGACCGGAACGCCGCGGTGACCCGGCGGGAACAGGCTCGCGACGAGGCCGATCGCGGGGGAGAAGAAGAGGGCCGCACCGACGCCCGCGACGAGCCGAAGCGACAGCAGCACGGGGAACGAGGGAGCCGCCCCGCACGCGGCTCCGCTCACCGCGAGGATGCCGACCCCGACCAGGGAGACCGCACGGGCGCCGTAGCGGCGCGCGAGCAGTCCCGCCGGGACCTGGAGGAGCCCGGCCCCCACGAGAAATGCGGCTAGGAGTAGGCCCCACGCGGCCGGCCCGACCCCGAACGTCGACCCGATCAGCGGTAAGGCGGGGCCGACATCGTACCAGTTGTACGCGTAGCCGACGCGCAACGCGATGAGCGCGATGGTCGCGCGGGTCGCGGTCCGTGGGTCGAGGGGGGGAATGCCCGCCTTGACCTCCATCCGCTCAACCCACCGCTCGTCCCATAGAGACCACGTCCCCTGGGAGCGCCCGGTGACCGACTTACCAAACGGTTTAAACACCGGCGGCCGTCGGCGCCGCCGTGATGGACCCCTCGGAGTACGACCTCCCGTTCTTCCATCGGGGAGGCTACCACCGCCGCACGTGCGTGGTCTGCGGGCACGCCTTCTGGACCCTCGGCGACTTCGACCGATGCCAAGAGGCGCCGTGCCAAGACTACGAGTTCATCGGTCGCCCGATCCTCACGCGTCCGTACGATGTGCACGGGATGCGGGAGGCGTTCCTCACGTTCTTCGAAAAACGCGGTCACACCCGAATCCGGCGGTACCCGACGATCGCGCGGTGGCGGAACGACGTCTTCTTCACCCAAGCCTCGATCTACGACTTCCAACCGTGGGTCACGAACGGGACCATTCCCCCGCCCGCGAACCCGCTCTGTGTGAGCCAACCGTCGCTCCGCTTCATCGACCTCGAGGAGGTCGGCCGCAGCGGCCGGCACTTCACGCTGTTCGAGATGATGGCGCACCACGCCTTCAACCGCCCCGACCACGAGGTCTACTTCAAGGACAAGTGCACCGCGCTGTGCGACGAGCTCTTCACGAGCGAGTTCGGCGCCGACCCGAAGTTGTTCACCTACAAGGAGGAGATGTGGGAGGGCGGCGGGAACGTCGGCCCGTCGTTGAGCGTGAGCGCGCTCGGCCTCGAGGTCGCGACGCTCGTCTTCATGATGTACATTCGGGACGGCGAGAAGTTCAAGCCGATGCCAATCCAGGTGGTCGACACCGGCTACGGGCTCGAGCGGTGCGTCTGGGCGAGCCGAGGGACCAAGAACGCCTACGAGGCGGTCTTCGGCGCCGAATACGACGAGCTCCGGCGCACGTTCCCGGCCCGGGAGACGGCGATCCTCATCGACCACGCTCGGGCGCTCAACTTCCTGCTCACGGACGGTATCGTCCCCTCGAACAGCAAGGAGGGGTACTTCGCCCGCCTGCTCCTTCGACGGTCGCTGAGGATCCTCCAAAAGACCCCGGAGGCCCCGGACATCATCTCGATCCTCGACCGGGTCGGCCGCGAGATCGCCCACGACTTCCCCGAGGTCGGCCAGCACCGCGACGACCTTCACAAGGTCGTTCGAGCCGAGGCGGAGCGGTTCGACGAAGCGATCGGCCGCGCCCGTCAGACGATCCGCCGGTACGAAGAGCGGGTCCGCTCGACGGGAGGCCGGGTCGGCGAGGAGGCGCTCGTCGAGTGGTACGATTCGCTCGGGGTCCCGCCCGACCTCGCCATCGAAGAGCTCGAGGAGCCCCCGAAGATCCCGGACGACTTCTATTCACGCGTCGCCCAGCGGCACGAGAGCGAGCGGCCGACGAACGAGTACACGGAGACCACCGAGGGGCTCCCCGAGCTCCCGAACTCCGTGCCGCCGACCGAGGTGCTGTACTACCTCGACCCGTACACGACCAACTTCGAAGCGCATGTGGTGTGGACGGAGGGACCGTTCGTGGCGCTCGACCGCACGTACTTCTATCCCACCGGCGGCGGCCAGGTGACCGATAAGGGCTTCCTCGGCGACCTTGAGGTGGTCGACGTCGCGCACCGCGGGCCGTGGGTCCTCCACCACCTCGAACGGCCGTCCCCGTTCACCGTGGGCGAGCGGGTCCGGGCGAAGGTCGACACCGCGCGACGCACCCAACTGATGCAGCACCACACCGCGACCCACCTCCTGAACGGAGCGCTTCGGGAGGTCCTCGGCCCGCACGTCTGGCAGGCGGGCGCCTACAAGGGTCCCGAAGCCGCACGGATCGATGTCACCCACTACCGCTCGCTCTCCAAGGAGGAGCTCCATAAGGTCGAGCGGCGCGTGAACCAGGTCGTCCGCGAGGACCGGCCCGTGAAGAGCTACTTCGAGAGCCGCGGCGAGGCCGAGCGGCGGTTCGGCTTCACGCTCTACCAGGGCGGCGCGGTCCCCGGGAAGGACCTTCGGGTCGTGGAGGTCGAAGGGTTCGACGTGGAGGCGTGCGGCGGAACGCACTGCACCCACACGAGCGAGGTCGGGGCCATCGCCATCCTCGACGTCGAGCGGATCCAGGACGGGGTCGTACGCCTCACCTACGTGAGCGGGGAGCGAGCCCTGGACGTTCGCGACGAGCACGAGGCGATCCTCGCGGAGGCGGCCCGCCGCCTCGGCGTGCCGGTCGCTCAGCTGCCGGACGGCATCGAGCGACTGCTCACCGAGGTCGAGGAGAGCCGGAAGAGCGCCCGGGAGCGGAAGAAGGAGGACCTCGGCGGCATCGCCTCCCGCCTTGCGGTCGACCCGAGCGCGACGGAGACGGTCGGAGAGACGACCTTCATCGTCGCGACCGTGGAGCTCGACCGGAACGAGCTGATGGAGCTATCGCGCCTGTTGACGAAGACGGGCCACCGCGTCGCGCTCCTCGCGAGCGAACGCGACGGCCGGGGGACCCTGTTCATCGGTTCGACCGAGCCGAAAGTGTCGGCCCAGGCGGTGCTCGAGGTCGGGAAGGCCGAGTTCGCCGGGAAAGGCGGCGGCAACCCGTCCGCCGCGACGGCGGTCGGCGACCCCGGCGCGCCGCTCGCGAGCGCGCTCGAACGGAGCCGCCGGGCCGCCCGCGAGGCCGCGGCGGGCGCTTAGCCGGCTCCGTTCCCGGTCCGGCGAAAGCTTTACCTTAGGTTGTTCCCCATGATGGCACGGGATACGGAATGGTTCGTTGGGTTTCGGGTCCCGCGCTCCGTCCGTGGATGAGGCGTCTAGCATGACTGCGAACGAGGGGAGTACCGTCGGCGGCGTGCCGCCCGAGGTGATCACCTTCCTCAGTGGGAAGGGCGGTCGCTCGTTGATCATCAAGGGAGGCGCCGGGACCGGGAAGACCACTTTCGGCCTCGAGCTGCTCGAGCGCGTTGGTCAGCCGAACCGCTCGTACTACCTATCCACGCGCATCGGCGACGAGGCCCTCTTCCGCCAGTTCCCCTGGCTCAAGGCGTCCGAGATGCGCACCCGCGTCCTCGACGCGGCGAAGCTGTTCCTGGACGCGATCCAGGCGTCCAGCAAGTCCCGCGAGATCGAGCTCCCCGAGACCGAGCAGCGCAAGGTGCGCGCGGGGCGCGAGGTGCTCGCGAGCTTTGGCCAGGAGCGGGGCGCTCCGACCCGGGTCGACCGCACGCACCTCACGGCGCTCCTCAAGCGGAGCCCGATGCCCGAGGTGGAGAACGTCTACCAGCGGATCGAGCGGGCCCTTCCGGAGAAATCCCTCCTCGTGATCGATTCGCTCGAGGGTGTGACCCACAAGTACGGACTCGAGATGGAAGAGTTCGTCATGGCGTTGCAGAAGGACCTCGTCGAGGCGTCCAGCACCGACGTCGTGATGATCCTCGAGAAGCCCGAGGCCGGCGGGATCGAGTACCTCGTCGACGGCCTCATCTCGATCCAGCGCGAGGAGCTCGACGAGCGTCGGGTTCGCCACCTCCGCCTCGAGAAGCTGCGCGCGACGAACATCGGCCGGGCCCGCTACGCGGTGACGCTCAACGGCGGCCGGTTCGAGGCGCTCGGCATCATGCCGAACTCGGTCGTCCCCGCGGCGAACGGACCGTGGAAGCCGGTGAGCGACCAGGAGCGGTACTACTCGACGGGCATCCCGGACTTTGACCACCTTCTCGGCGGCGGGTTCCGCCGCGGCAGCTTCAACGCCTTCGAAGTCGACGTGAACGTCGGCGTCGATGACTACTACACGCTGTTCACCCCGACGTTCCTCAACTTCCTGAGCCAGGGGCGTGGGATGATCGCCGTCCTCGCGGCGGGTGAATCACCCGACAAGCTCCGCGAGACGCTCATCCGGCACGTGCCCGCGAACCAGTTCGACACGCGGGTCCGGATTCCCGACTACTCGGCCAACGAGACCGAGGAGCCGTACATCCTGCCGATGGGCCGGTACGGCCGGGAAGAGGCCGTGAAGGCGATGGTCGCCGCTGAGCGTGCGGTGGCGGGGCCGGACCGCAAGACGTTCCTGGAGTACACCGCGTTCGATACGTTCGAGAGCCTGATGGGCGACCAGGTCGCGATCCGGATGTACTTCCAGGGCGTTTCGCGGACGAAGCACGTCGGCAACCTCGGGATCGGGCTCCTGAAGCCCGGGCTGCTCGTCTCGAGCGAGATCCTGAACATGATGGACTCGTACTTCCGGGTCATGAACATCGACAGCGCGACGTGCATCTACGGGATTCGGCCGCGCACGACGATCTACGCGATCAGCCCGGACCCGGAGAAGGGTCCCCCGCACGCCACCCTGACCCCCATCGTCTGAACGGGTCTCGTTCGCCTAGCCCGGCAGTCCGAGGGCCCACACTCCGGCGACGTAGAGGAACAGCGCCGGCACGACCGTCATCACAAGGTCGTCGTCCAACCATGGCCACTTCGGCCGCTCCGAGGCGACGCCGATCGGAGCGGCCACCGCCGCGAGCGCGGCCGAGATGGCCCAGGGCCAATGTCCCACCCCGGCGAGCCCCGTGATCGCAAGAAGCCAGTAGGCCACGAGGGGTACGCCCACGGTGACCGAGGTCGGCTGATGCCGCTGCCTCAGCTCCCCCACGATCGGGTCGACGATCGCGGTCCCGAGCGCCACCGCGGCACCGATCGGCTCCGGGAAGACGAGAACGGCGATAACGAGCGCGAGCGAATAGAAGACGTAGCTCCCGATGCGATGCGCCTCGTACGGCCGCACCGTGGGAAGCTCGAGGCCGACCGTATGGCGAAGCGCCTCGAGCAGGAAGATGATGGCGAGCAGCGTGAGCAGGATGTCGGCCTTCGGCGCGATGATGAAGAAATCGGTCGGGATCACGTAGTACACGATCACGGCCGCGCCCAGGGCGTGCATGATCCGACGCCACGCCCGGTTGCCGAGGTCCTCATCGCCCCCGAGCTCCCGGCCGAGCCACCGACGGAACCGACCTTGGCCGTGGAGTCGAGGGGGCATCGAGCGTCGAGACATGGCGAGCGGTATGAAGGTACGGGCGCCGCGCCGGGCGAGGGCCCCGCCCGCATACTCTTTTGTGACGTGGGTCTTGCTGCATGGCCGTGAAGGTCACCGTTCTCGTAGGGAGCAAATCCGACCTCGAGGTCGCCGAGAAGGTCCGGGCGCGGCTCGACGAGTTCCACATCCCGTGCAGCGTGCACGTCGCCTCCGCGCACCGTACGCCCGACAAGGTCGACCGGCTGGTCCACGACCCGGAAACGGACGTGTTCATCGCCATAGCCGGCCTCTCGGCCGCGCTGCCCGGCGTGGTCGCCGCCCGGACGTTGAAGCCGGTCGTCGGCGTCCCGCTGCATCGGGGTCTGGGCCTGGATAGCCTCCTCTCCGTCGTGCAGATGCCGCCGGGCATCCCGGTCGCGGCGGTCGGACTCGACGCCGCCGAGAACGCGGCGTTGCTTGCCACCGCGATCCTCGCGCTCAAGTACCCGGAGCTGAACCGCGCTCTCGAGCAGTACCGCGCCAAGTGGCGCGAAGAGCCCGCGTCGGGGAGCCCGTCGTGATCGACCCGGCCGCGTTCGTCGACGAGGCGGTCGCTCGTCTACGAAAGGAGGTCCCCGCCCGGACCATCGTAGCCGCGTCCGGCGGGATCGATTCGACGGTCGCCGCGCTGCTCGCCCACCGGGCGCTCGGGGAACGCTCCAAGGCGATCTTCGTTGACACGGGCCTGTTGCGCGCCGGTGAGGCCGAGCAGGTCGAGCGGTTCTTCGGGGCGAGCCATCTACCGTACGAGGTGGTCCCGGCCGCCGACCGGTTCTTCGCCGCGCTCACGGACGTGGCGGACCCGGAGGAAAAACGCCGGCGTATCGGCGCCACGTTCGTCCGGGTCTTCGAGGCAGAGGCGGACCGATTTGGCTGCGACCGGCTGGTCCAGGGGACGATCGCCCCCGACTGGATCGAAAGCGGGGGCCAGCTCCGCGACACGATCAAGACCCACCACAACGTCGGTGGGATCCCGAAGGACATGCGGCTCACGCTCGTCGAGCCGCTCCGGGACCTCTACAAGGATGAGGTCCGCGCGGTCGCGCGGTTCCTCGCGGTTCCCGAGGCCGAGCGCCAGCCGTTCCCCGGACCGGGGCTGGCGGTCCGCGTGAACGGCCCGGTCACTCCCGAACGGGTCGCCCGGGTGCGCGTGGCGAACGCGATCGTCGAGGAGGAGGTCGAGCGCGCGGTCGCCGCGAAGGAGATGGCCCGACCGTGGCAGTATTTTGCCGTGCTCCTGCCGGTGCGCACGGTCGGCGTCACCGGCGACAACCGAGTTCACGGCGAGGCCGTCGTGGTCCGCATCGTCGAGTCGGTGGATGCGATGACCGCCACCGCCATGGCGGTCCCCCGGCCGGTGCTCGGACGGATCAGCGAGCGGGTGACGCGGGCTCTGGCGGGCGCGGTCGTCCGGACGCTCTACGACATCACCGACAAACCCCCGGCGACCATCGAGTGGGAATAAGCCCCGCCGGCCCGAAGGGAATATCTATCGGCCGGGCGCTCGCGGTCTTCACGCGCCATGCCCGAACCTCCCGAGCCCCCGCCGGCGGTCCGCGCGATTCACCTCCCCGAAGAACTGGTCCAGGCGCTCGAGGAGAAGGTCCGCGGGACCTCGTTCGACTCGGTCGATGCGTTCATCGCGTTCGTGCTCGCGCGCCTCCTCGACCAACCCGGGACGAGCGGGTTCACGGAAGAGGAGGAACGGAGCTTGCGCGAGCGGCTCCGCTCGCTCGGCTACATCGACTGAGCGCGCCGTCCGCCCTTGCGGGAGTTGCCGGTCCTCAGCCTCCGCAACGCCGCGAGCGTGTCGCCGGGTGACCGTACCCGCTGTGCCGGGATCCCCAGTCGGCGGGCGGCCCGGATGTTCTCGGGGAGGTCGTCGAGATAGAAGATTTCCGCGGGGGCTACCCGGGCGATCCGGATCGCCCCGAGGAAAAACCTTCGGGCCGGCTTGAGCGCACGAAGCCGAAACGACAACGCCGCAGCGTCGGCGCACTCGTCCACGCGGTACTTCCGGCGCAACCCGTTCCACGTCACAGGCTCCACGTTGCTGGCATAGACGATTCGCACGGCGCCCTTCCGATGGAGGATTCGCAGGGTGGGAAGCACGCCGGGGATCGCGTGGAGCGTCCGCCAACCCACGATCTCCCGGAACTCCGCGTACGGGATCGACCAACGGAACCGGGTACGAAGGGCTCGGTACGCTTCCCGCAGTCCGAGGGACCCGGAGGCCATGCGGAGCGCGGTCCGATAGTACGACGCCCGCATCCGTGTCGGGTCGGCCCGAGCCCGGCGCACCAGCTCGCGCGTGATCAACGGTCGGGGATCCCTGATGACAACGTTGCCGATGTCGATCAGGAGCACTTTCGTCGAAGGTCGTCGTCGCATTTCCGGTGGTCCGAACGGTTCGCGGCCCAAGAAGTTGGGGGCATATCGCTGTACCCCGAACAGTTGATTACTCGAACCTCGGTGCGCCGGGTATGCCGCTGCTCGAGAACCCGGCCGAGAGTCCTTGTTTTGGTTGCGGACCCCACCACCCCCGTGGCCTGCGGCTCCAGTTCGAGCAAGGGGTAGCGCCGGACGGCGTGCCGGAGGTTCGGACCCGGTTCGTGCCGAAGCCGGACGAGATCGGCTGGCCGGGACTGTTCCACCACGGGCTTCACTTCCTCGTCTTGAACGAGGTCGCGTACTGGGCCGCGCTCAAGCTCACCGGGAAGATCTGGGTCCTCGAGGGCCCCGCGACCTACTCGTTCGACCGACTTCCGCGGGTGGGGGTGGCCCACGTGGCTCGCGCCCGCATCGTCGAAACCACGCCGGAGCGACTCACGATCCGCGCGACCAGTGCGACGGAGCAGGGCAAACCCTGCGGCACGGTCGTGGCGCCCTGGCGGCTCTCGAGTCGGGCCGCCGTCGAGCGAGCGCACCTTGAGCTGCCCGACTACCTGCTCCCGGACTTGGGACCCTGACGACGGGTCGAGACGGTGCTCGAAGCGCTGGGCCGTCGACCAGATTAACCCGTACTTCCCTCGGGCGCGCATGCTCACTTGCCCGTTCTGTGGCGCCCCCGAGACGGACCGGTTCGTGCTCGAGGGCCATCGGTTCCTCGTGTTCCGCTGCCTGTTTTCCCCGGAGGTCGAGGAGGGGCTGACGGACGACGAGATCCTCGAGCGGCTGCGGGCCTTCGCCGCCCAAGGACCGGCCTACTTCCGCGGCACCTGCGACCGGCTTCATGTGTACGTGACGAAGGGGGCCGGGGCCCGGTCGCTCGGCGCCCCCTCGGCTACGGGAGCTGTCCCCGAGAACGACTAGTCGACCCCGTACTTGTGCGACCAGCGATTGAGGAGGATCGGGACGACCCAGACGACCTCGGCCCACGACACGCTCACGAAGCTCACCAGGATCGACGCCCCGAACGCGACCGCCGGCAAGATGCCCCGGTTCGCGAAGTACCGGATTTCGTCCTCGGGGAGCCCCGGGTCGATCAGTCGGTGCCCCCGGGCCGCGTACCGCCAGAGGACGTTGATGGTGGCTCCCGTCGCCATCTGCATGAAGGCGAACAGGACCACCGCGACCTGGGTGTCGGTGTAGCCGGTGAACACCTGGAGGATGAACGGCATCACGGCCACCTCGAGCAGGACGACCATGTTGAGCCACATCAGCACGAAGTCGTACCGCTGGATGTACCGGAACGTCCGGTGGTGGACCATCCACCAGATCGCGATCATCACGAACGCGAACACGTAGCCGAGGAACTTCGGCCAGTCCGACTGCAGTCGATGGCCGAGCATTCCCGAGATTTGGCCGGAGCTCAAGCCCGACGTGGAGAGCACCGGGACGGTGAGCCCGAGGACGAGGAGCGTGAGCGCGAAGGCGAAGACACCGTCGGAGAGGGAGATGATCCGACCGATGTCTTCGCCCGGCACCTCCCGGCCGGCGCGCACCGCGCCGCGCTTCTCGCGGCCTTCGTAGGAGAGCCGGTCCTCGAACACCACCGGACCGACCCGGGCCCGGTTCTTGAGCCGGCGGTCGGTACTCGTGGGCCGGCCCGACTACGGCTCACCGGCCGGGGGCAACCTCGGCGTCCGCGTCGATCTCGACCTTCATCGTCGGGTCGATGAGCGCGGCGACCTGAACGAGCGTGTTCGCGGGCCGGACCTCGCCGAACCGCTCCCCGAGGGCCCGGGCGATCGCCTCGAAGTCGCCGAGGTCGATCACGTAGACCCGGAGGCGGACGATGTCCGCGCGCGCACCCCCGAGGGCGACGAGCGCGCGCTCGATGTTGTCGAGCGTTTGCACCGTCTGGGCGTAGGCGTCCCCGCGTCCCACGATCGTCCCATCCGGGGCCGTCGCGGTCGTGCCCGAGACGTAGATCCGGCTCCCGACCCGGACCGCACGGCTGTACCCGACCTTCGGCTCCCAAGGAGTCCCGCTCGAATAGCGGGTCCGGTCGGCGCCGGGGCCGTCAGGCGGAGGGGGGTGCGTGGACCTTCGCGAGCGCGGCATCGGTACGAACGAGGTGGCGCGCGAGGCCGAGCTCCTCCGGGCTCGCCCCAAACGCGAGTGCGACGACCTGCGGCAGGTGGAAGACCGGCATGTCCAGATGAGCGTCGACGGCCTTCGCCGCCTGGTTCTGGTACGCGTCGAGCGACGTGTGGCAGAGCGGGCAGGGGGTCGCCATCGCGTCCGCCCCATGGCTCTTCGCGTCCAGGATCTGGCGGCCCGCGATCGTGTTGGCGGTCCCCGGCTTCACGAACAGGACCGGGAACCCGCAGCACATCACGCGTCCCCGGTAGTCGACCGGGGTCGCCCCGACCGCGGAAAGGAGGTCCTCGAACGAGCGCGGCTCCTCGCCGCTCTCGCTGTGCATCTCGTCGGCCGGTCGGAGGAGATGGCACCCGTAGAACGCCCCGACCTTCATGCCCTGGAGCGGGCGCCGGACCTTCGCCTTCACCACGTCGAGGCCGATGTCCTTCGTGAGGACCGTCAGGAGGTGTTTCACCTCGGCCGTCCCCTTGTACTCGATCCCGAGCGGCTTCAGCGCGGCATCGACCCGCGATTTCACCGTCGGGTCGTGCATGCGGACCCGGGCGAGGTTGAGCACCCCCTGGCAGGTCGAGCAGATCGTGAGCACGTCGAGGCCGGCCTTCTCGGCGATCGCGAGGTTGCGCGCGTTGATCGCGATGTTGAGAACCTCGTTCGCTTCGTCGATGAACCCCGAGCCACAGCAGGAGAAGTTCGGGAACTCGACGAGCTCGATGCCGAGCGACCGGCAGACCCACCGGGTCGCCATGTCGAGCTCCTTCGCCGACTCCTGCGCAAGGCATCCGGAGTAGTAGGCGATCCTCATCGCTCCTCCTTCGGGGGCGGGTCGAGCGCCGCGTAGATCTTCTCGAGCTCGTCCATCCCCTCGATCTTCCGAGGTTTCTTCATGATCTCCGGCTTGTGCCGCCAGATCCGGATCCCCTGACCGATCTGACCGACCATGCCGGTAAGGCCGAACGTCGCGCGGACCAGCTTCATCTCGTGGATCTGACCCGCGCCTTTCAGGTTCTCCTTGAACCCGACGGCATGTTTCGAGCCGAGCTCGGTCGCGCCCTGGGCCGCGATCGCCATCTCCTTCAGGTCGCGGATCCGCTCGCTCGGGCGGACGTCCTTGGGGCAGGCCTCCGTGCAGAGGTGGCAGCGCAGGCAGAGCCACAGGCCGTTCGGCTGGATGCGTAAGAGCCGCTCCTGGCGCGCGGTGTCCCGCGGGTCGACCGCGAACCGGTAGAGCTTCGCGAGCGCCATCGGCCCGGGGAACGACGGGTCCGCCTCCGCGGCGGGGCACGCGGAGTAGCACGCCGCGCAGGCGATGCACCGGGGGGTCTCCTTGAACCGGTCCACCTCCGCGGGGGTCATCGGCGTGGGCCGATCGGCGGGCATTGGTCGGCGGGGGTCGAGCTTGAGATGCGGCTCGATCTTGGCGTACTCCCGCCAGAACGGGGTCTGGTCGACGACGAGGTCGCGCATCACCGGTTGGTTGCGCATCGGCTCGACGACGATCCGGCCGTGGCGCTCGACCTCGGGACCGACCTGCGTCTCGCAGGCGAGCCGGCTCTTCGAGTTGATCTGCATGGCGCACGAGCCGCAGATCGCGCTGCGGCACGAGTACCGGAGCCCGAGAGTGGGGTCGATCTCGTCGCGGATCTGGAGGAGGCCGGTGAGGACCGGCGTGTGCGGGGTCAGGTTGAGCGTGTAGCGCTGGTAGCGGGGTGCGGTGTCCTTCCCGGGCTGGTAGCGGTAGACGTCGAAGGCGACGGGAACGGTGCTCTCGGCCATCAGTACACCCTCTCCTTCGGTTCCCAGCGTGTCATCGTGACCGGTAAGTACGACAGGGTCGGCCCGGTCGGATGGTATTGCGCGAGGGTGTGCTTCATCCATTTCGCGTCGTCCCGCTTCGGATAATCCGTGCGGAAGTGAGCGCCTCGACTCTCCATCCGGGCGTAGCCGCCCACGATGATCGCTTCGGCGAGGTCGATCATGTGCTCGGTCTCGATGGCGTCCGAAAGGTTGAGGTTGAACACCTTCGACTGGTCGACCACGCGAACCCGGGTGAATCGTTCCTTGATCGAACGGACCCGCCTCAGCCCCTCCGCGAGGTCCGCCTCGGTGCGGAAGATGTTGACATACCGGTCCATCGTCTGCTGGAGCTCGGTCCTCAGCGCGCTCGGGACCTCGCCGTCCTTACGGCCCATCCAGGTCCGGAACGTCGCGACCACCTCGTCGACCTCGGTCGGGACGATCGAGGTCGTCGGAGCCTTCTCCGCGTACGCGGCGGCCGCCGCGCCCGCGGACTTTCCGAAGACGAGGGTCTCCATGAGAGAGTTCCCGCCGAGGCGATTCGCGCCGTGGATCGAGACGCAGGCCGCCTCGCCGGCGGCGTAGAGGCCCGGAACGTTCGTCTCGCCCTGGATGTTCGTGCCGACGCCGCCCATCATGTAGTGCTGGGCCGGGGAGATCGGGATCGGGGTCGTAACCGGGTCGAGCCCGGCGAACGCCCGGCAGAGGTCGCAGATCTCCTGCAATCGACTCTCGATCTTCTCCTTGCCGAGATGCATCAGTTCGAGGTGCACGTACGGACCGTACGGTCCGGAGAATCCGCGCCCTTCGAGGATCTCGGTCGTGATCGCTCGGGCGACCACGTCGCGCGATGCGAGCTCGAGAACTTTCGGGGCGTACTTCGACATGAACCGCTCCCCGTTCGCGTTCTTGAGGATCCCACCCTCGCCGCGGGCCCCCTCCGTGACCAGAATGCCGCCCTCCAGGAGGGCGGTCGGGTGGAACTGGACGAACTCCATGTCCTTCAGGAACGCACCGGCCCGGTAGGCCACGGCCATTCCGTCGCCGGTGCAGCTGTGGGCGTTCGTCGTGCGTCCGTAGATCCGGCCGGCCCCACCGGTGGCGACGATGACCGCCTTCGCGGCAACGTCCTGGACCTCCCCGGTCCGACGGTTCAGCGCAACGATTCCTTGGACCCGGCCGTCCCGCACGACGATCCGGGCGAGCTCCCATTCCTCGTAGAGCGTGAACCGCTCGCTGCCGAGCCGTTCCCAGAGGCCTTGCAGGAGCGCAAGACCCGTCCGGTCGGCGGCGTACACGGTGCGTGGGAAGCCCGCCCCACCGAACGGCCGCTGCGCGAGCGTGCCGTCCTCGGCCCGCGTGAAGATCGTGCCGAAATGCTCCATCTCGATGACGGTCGGGCCGGCTTGCTGGCAGAAGTACTCGATGGCGTCCTGGTCGCCGAGGTAGTCGGAGCCCTTCACCGTGTCGTACGCGTGGGCGTCGATCGAGTCGTTCGGGCCGATCGCGGCATTGATGCCGCCTTGCGCCGCCCCCGAATGCGACCGAAGGGGGTGCAGCTTCGTGACGATGGCCACATCGCGTCCAGCCTCGACCGCCGCGAGCGCCGCGCGCTGGCCCGCGAGGCCGGCCCCCACAACCACGACTTCGTGGTGCAGCATAGGAAATCGAAGGTCCAACCGGGCCGGGGTTTTAACGGGTGCCGCTCCCCGGGCCGGTGGACGGCCGCCCGACGGCCGCGCCACGAGATTGTGCTGGGTGCCTTGGGGATGTGGGCGTAATCGCCGCGTGAGCCCTTATATAGCGACCCCGGGTCCGCTCTCGCACATTCCGGGCGACCGGAGGTACGACGATGCAACCGATGATCAGCTCCGCCGACGAGGAACGCCTCCTGAAAGGCACCACGACGATCGGTATCGTCTGCAAGGACGGCGTCGTGCTCGCGACCGAGCGGCGCGCGACGGCCGGAACGTTCATCTCGAACAAACAGACCCAGAAGCTGTTCAAGATCGACGAGTACATCGGCATCACGATCGCCGGGCTCGTCGGGGATGCCCAGGTCCTGGCCCGCTACCTCAAAGCCGAGGTCTCGCTCTACCGGCTCCGGCGCAGCGCCCCCCTCACCGCGGAGGGCGCGGCGACGCTCCTCGCGAACATCCTGAGCGGGAACCGCTACTACCCGTACTACGCCTGGCTCATCCTGGGCGGCGTGGACGCGAAGGGCTCGCACGTCTTCTCGGTCGACCCCGCGGGCGGCTGCATCGAGGACAAGTACGTCTCGGTCGGCTCGGGTTCGACGATCGCCTACGGCCTCCTCGAGGAGGGGTATTCCCGCGAGATGTCGACCACGGATGCCGTCGACCTCGCGCTCCGGGGCCTTACCGCGGCGATGAAGCGGGACAGCGCGAGCGGGGACGGCTACCTCGTCCACGTCATCACGCCGAAGGAATACCGGGAACTGTCCGAGGACGAAATTAATAAACGTCTGAAGGCCCTCAAGATACCGCTGCCACCGCCTCTTCCGTAAGGAATCCGGGCCGGGGTGGCCCTTCGAACCCTTTCTTGCCCAACCCTTTCCGTCAACGGAATGAGTTTCGAATCGCTCATAGAGCAAACTCGGGAAGCCCTTCGCGACGTGCTCCCCGACACGATCGAGGTCAGCGACATCGAGCTGGAAGGCCCGCACGTCGTCGTCTACACGAAGCAGCTCGATGCGTTCCTATCGGGCGGGGATTATCTTCGCCAAGTCGCCCAGCGCCTGCACCGCCGCGTCGTCGTCCGCTCGGACCCGACGACGCTCATCGACCCGAAAGAGGCCGAGAAGGCGATCCGCGGGCTGATCCCGCCGGAGGCCGAGATCAGCCAGCTGTTCTTCGAGCCCGAGACCGGCGAGGTCACGATCGAAGCGGCGAGTCCCGGCGCGGCGATCGGCCGCGGCGGGAGCGTGCTCAACGACCTCAAGAAGCAGATCGGCTGGGTCCCGACGGTCGTCCGCACCCCCCCGATCCCTTCGAAGACCGTCGAGGAGGTGCGGATCCACCTGCGGAACTCGTTCGACGATCGGCGTTCCTTCCTCAAGAAGGTCGGGATCCGGATCGCCCGCGACCCGCTCCCCGAGAAGCTCTGGGCTCGGAACACCGCGCTCGGCGGCTACCGCGAGGTCGGCCGGAGTGCCCATCTGCTCACGACCCAGAACTCGAAGATCCTGATCGACTGCGGGATCGACCCGGGGTCCGACCGCACTCCGTTCTTCAACGCCCCCGAGCTGCTCCCGCTCGACTCGCTCGACGCGGTGGTCGTCACCCACGCCCACCTCGACCACTGCGGCCTCGTGCCGGTGCTGCTCAAGTACGGGTACAAAGGACCGATCTACTGTACCGCCCCGACGCGCGACCTGATGACGCTCATGCTGCTCGACGCGATCAAGGTGGTCAACCAGGAAGCCCGGAAGGGCCTCTACGACTCGTCGCACGTCCGCGACCTCGTCACCCGGACGATCCCCCTCCGCTGGGGCGAGACGACCGACATCGCCCCCGACATCCGTCTCACGATGCACAACGCCGGCCACATCCTCGGCTCGTCCATCTGCCACTTCCATCTCGGCGAGGGGGACCACAACCTCGCCTACTCCGGCGACATCAAGTTCGAACGGAGCTGGCTGTTCAACCCGGCGGCGAACCGCTTCCCCCGACTCGAGACCCTGGTCCTCGAGTCGACGTACGGAGGCTATCGGAACGTCCAGCCGACCCGCCAACAGGCGACGGACGAGTTCACCTCCCTCACGATCAAGATCCTCGCGCGCGGCGGGAAGCTCGTCGTGCCGGTGTTCGCGGTGGGGCGCTCGCAGGAGGTGATGTTGGTCCTCGAGGAGAAGATGCGCGAGGGCAAGATCCCGCGCGTCCCCGTCTACCTCGACGGCATGATCTTCGAGGCGACCGCGATCCACACCGCGTACCCCGAGTTCCTCAACAGCCAACTGAGGACCCAGATCTTCCAGCAGGGGGACAACCCGTTCCTCTCCGACATCTTCCACCGGATCGACTCGTCCCAGATGCGGGTGAGCGTGCTCGACTCGAAGGAGCCGTCGATCGTGCTCGCGACCTCGGGCATGATGAGCGGCGGGCCGGTGATGGAGTATTTCCGCGCCTGGGCCCCCGACGAAAAGAACGGACTGTTGTTCGTCGGGTACCAAGCCGAAGGGACCTTCGGCAATCGGCTCCAGCGCGGGTTGAGCGAGGCAACGTTCCTCGACGGCCCGCGGCAGGCGTCGATCCCCGTGAAGCTGGAAATCGCCACCATCGAGGGGTTCAGCGGCCACTCCGACCGGGTCCAGTTGATGAACTACGTCGCGTCGCTCGACCCCCGACCGCAGCGGGTGATCCTCAACCACGGTGAGGAGTCCCGCATCCTCGACCTCGCCTCGAGCCTCCATAAGCGGTTCAACGTGGAGTCCCGGGCGCCGTACAACCTGGAAGCGACCCGTCTGGTGTGAAGGCCGATTCGGTCCATAGACCCGAGTCGAACTTTTGGGACGAAACACTTTATAGACGGCGAGGGGTCGAAGGGACAGGTTCTGGAGCGGGCAACATGGGACGTCCCTACCGGCGGTTTCTCGTCCTAGGTCTGGACGGGGGCACGTTCGACCTACTGGACCCCCTGATGGCCGCCGGTGAGCTCCCGTTCCTCAAATCGCTCGTCCACCGGGGCGTCCGGGCTCCCCTACGCTCGGTTTACCCCGCGAAGACGATTCCGGCCTGGTACTCGTTCGCCACCGGGAAGGACCCGGGAGAACTCGGAATCTTCGGGTTCACCGAGCCGGACGGGGGCCCGGGCCACTCGAAGCTCGTCCAGACGTTCCGCCCGGCCGAGGCGTTCTGGGATACGCTCTCCCGGTTCGGGGTGAAGGTCGGGGTGCTCAACTTCCCGTTCCGCTCGCCCTACCCCCTGCACGGGTTCGTCGTGCCGGGGATGTTTACGGACGCTACCTCCACCTTCCCATCGAGCGTCGGGTCGGAGATCCAGGCGACGCTCGGAGCGGAATACCCACGGGAACTGCCCGTCTATCGGGAGTCCGAGCGGGCGGCGTGGGTCGTCGAGGCGACCCGCGCGGTCGCCCAGCGGGCCCGCGTCGCCGCCACCCTCGCCGAGCGGCATCAGCCCGGGTTCCTCTTCGCGCTGTTCCGCGAGACCGACCGCCTCGAGCACCAGCTCTGGTCGTAGCTCGCCCGACCCGTGGCCGAGATCCCCTCCGACCTCCTCGAGTTCTGGCGCACGATCGACCGGGCGTGCGCCCAGGTCGACACGGCGTTCCGCGCCGGCGGGGGCCCGGCGGTCACGCTCGTGATCTCCGACCACGGCCACGGCGCGATCCAGTCGGACTTCCTGACCAACCGCTGGCTGGCGGAGGAGAAGTTCCTCGTCTTCCGCTCGCCGTCGGACGCGGCGCGTCGCAAGTTCCTCGGCCGAGTGCTCCTCTACGCCGACAAACTGGGGGTCACGAAACGGCTGCTCCATCCGCTCGTCGACTTTGTACGGACCGGTCGGCAAGCCCGGATCGCCGAGATCCTCGGCGGCCCGACGTCGTTCGAGGAGTTCTCGAAGTGGATCGACTGGGAGCACACCGTCGCGTTCTCCTACCCGGTCCCGGAAGGGATCTACCTCAACCCGCACAACCCGCTCCTCACGCCCGAACGGCGGGAGAAGATCCGCGCCCAGATCCGGGCCCGTCTCGAGGCGTACCCCGATGCCCATATCGAGGTCCTCGACCCGCAGAGCCTCTACCGCGGGCACAACCTCGCCCAGGCCCCCGCGCTGTTCATCCGCGTCGACAACATGTGCACCGAACCGAGGATGGACTTCGGCTACCCGAGCCCGCTCATTCGTGAGCGCCCCAGCTTCTTCTACGGCTCCGGCACCCACCGGATGGAAGGCATCCTGATCGGCGCGGGCGACGGGATTCGACCGGGGACGGACGCCGGGACCCTCGACCTGGTCGACGTGGCGCCGACGATCCTCGACGGAATGGGGATCGACGTGCCGGAGGAGCTCACCGACCGCTCGTTCGGCCCCCGCCTCGGCCTCCCGGCCTGAGCCATTCCCTGCGCCGGAACCCTTTTCGGGTGGGGCCAACTCCGACTCCGGATGCCCGGGCGCGCGGTCGACATCGTCGCCGTCGGTCCGCCGCCGCGGGACCCCTATCACCCGGCGGCGAGCGCGTGGGGTCTCGCCGCGGCCCTCGCCGCGGGGGGGGACGACGTTCGCGTCCTCCACCTGCCGGGTTCGGACGCCGCGGCCGTTCCCCCCGGGGTCACTGCGGTTCCGGTCGAAATCCCGTTACGCCGCCCCGGGGGGCCCCAGGAGCCGGCGGAGTTCGCTGCGGCGGCGGGTCGAGAGCTCCGTCGGGAAGCGGACCTCGTGCTCCGCGATCCGGCCGGTCTCGGCTCCCTCGGGGTGCCACGGTCCCGTCGGGGCCCTCCGATCGTGCTCGGATTCGCCCGTGCGGTCGAGCTCCGCTCGTTCGACGGCGAGCGCCCCGGCCGACCCGGGGCCGGGTTCATCGACCGGTTGGATACGTGGCTCGACCGCCGTTCGGTCCGCCGGCTGGAGCGCGCGGCGCTCGCCGAGGCGGACCGAATCGTCTACGATGACGCCGAGGTCGCGCGAGGGTTGACGGAGGAGTACGGCGTTCCGGACCGGAAGCTGGTCGCGCTCCCGCCGGCGGTCCCCGACCTACCCCCCTTCCCGAGCCGGGAGCTCTCGCGCCGGGACCTGCGGATCCCGCCGGACGTGCCGGTCGTCGTCGCCCCCATGGCGTTCGACGCGCCCGAGCCGAGCGGGCTCGACCGGGTCCTCGAGGCGTTCCGGCGCGTGCGGCCGTTCTTCCCCGGGGTCCGTCTCGTGGTGGCGGGCGCCCCGGCGCCGACCGACCCGGGGGTGGTGGCCCGGCCCGAACGCGACGCCGAGACGCTCGCCAACGCCCTCGCGGGCGCGGATGTCGCAGTCTTCGCACGACGCACCCCCGGGTTCGACCCTGGGGTCGTCCTCGCGGCGAGGGCCGGAGTTCCGCCGATCGTGCTGCCGGACGCGCGCTTCCCGGTCGACCCACAGGGCGGCGTCCGCATCGCCGCGAGCACCGACGCGGGCGACCTCGCCTCGATCCTCGCCGAGCTGCTCGCGGACCTCGCGACCCTCAAACAGGTCGGTCGTGCCGCCCGACGGTTCGCGGAAGCGTTCCAGCCGGTCCGCGTCGCGTCGGGGCTCGGGACCGCGGTCGCCCCCGCCACCGCGACGCGGTCGGTCAGCGGTCGGGCGCGGGCGGTTCGTCGAGGCGCCACTCCTTGAACCCGCGGCCGGCCGAGGCCCGCCGGACCGAGCCGACCACCCCCGCCCAGCGGACGTCGGGAGGAAGCTCGCCCGAATCGATCCGGTCGAGGACGGAACGGAACCTGGCCCGAAGCTCGGCGAACGGGTCAATGTCGCCGGCACGGACCCATCGAGCCGCCTCCCGCAGCACGTGGACCCGACCGGCCTCGTCCGCCACCCACACCCCCACCGGCGCGGCCCGGGAACCCGAAGTCCGTGCGGCCAGGCGCTCGGCCGCGGTGAGCGAAGGGAGCACGACCGCGACCCAGTCGCCCCAGGCGCGCCGTTGGAGCGCTTGGACGAGCACCTTGCGGCTCCCCGACACCTTTGCCTCGACGAGACCGACCTCGTCCCCCCGCCGGGCGACCAGGTCGAAATAGTCGGTGGAGTCCGGGTTCGCGTAGACGCGATAGCCGGCCTTCTCGAGGAACCGGGCGGCGGAACGGACGACCTCGCGCTCGCGGACCCGAGGCCCGTGGGCCGCCCGAGGACGGCTCACGGACCGCTCCGTAGGAACCAATGGTCGAGTCGGGTCCGGGGAATCGCAAGCACGATCGGTCGCCCGTGGGGACAGGAATAGGCCGCCTCGGGGAGCGCGTGGAGCGCGGCCAGCACCCGTGCGAACTCCTCCGGACCCACCACGTCCCCCGCGCGGATCGCCGCGTGGCAGGCGACGGTGGCGGCCCGACGCTCCTCGAGCCCGTCCGGGATCGTCGGACGCCCCTCGCCCGCGAGTTCGTCCAACAGCTCGGCGACCGCCTCCGGCCGAGCCGACCGGCCGCGGTACGCCGGCACCGACCGCACGAGGAAGGCGTCCGGTCCGAACGGCTCGATTTCGAACCCCGCGGCTCGGACGGTCTCGGCGTGCGCCTCGAGCGCGCTCCGCTGCGTCCCCGATAGCTGGACGGGCACGGGAGCGACCAGCGTCTGGCGCTGAAGCGCGCCGGATCGTCGCAGCTCCTCGTAGAGGACCCGCTCGCTCGCGGCGTGCTGGTCGATCAGCACCAGGCCCTCGTCGCTCTCGGCGATCCAGTAAAGTGCGTGCAAACAGCCGATCAACGTCATGCGGGGATGGCCGGCGGCCGCGGGAATCGGGAGAGTCCCGTGCGCCGGTAGCGCGCCCTCGAGCGTCCGCTGGACCCCGGGTCGCGCGGACGGCGGTGGGAGGGCCGAACCTCCGGGCGAGAGAATTCGGGCGGGAAAAAGCGGCGGGGCCGCCGGTCGCGCAGCGAGCGGCTCGGCGACCTGAGGCGCCGCGACCAACGCCTCCCGGACGGAACGGCGAACCACGTCGAGGACGTCCCGTTCGTCCGCGAATCGGACCTCGCGCTTGGTGGGGTGAACGTTGACGTCCAGGCGGCCTGCATCCACCTCGAGGTGGAGGACCCCGACGGGAAACCGGGTGCGGGGAAGGTAGTCCCCGTAGGCGAGCCGCACGTTCTGCGCGAGCGAACGGGAGGTGATCGCCCGCCCGTTGACGGCGATGAAGAGGCCGCGCGAGGAGGCGGCCGCGACGCCGGGTCGCCCCAGAGCGCCGAACATCCGACCCCCGGGGACGGCGGCGGTGATGGGGAACGACGACGACAGAAACCCCGGACCGAGCACCCTCGCGGCCGCGTCCTTAAGGTTGTTCGCCGGCGGGTACGAGCCGAGCTCGCGGCCCTCCGACTCCACGCGGAGCCCGACCTGAGGACGGGCGAGGTAGAGGCGCTCGACCGTCTGCAACACCTCCACCTGTTCCGCGACCGCGCTCTTCAGGAACTTGCGACGCGCTGGCGTGTTGAAGAACAGCTCCTCGACCTCGACGGTCGTGCCGGGCGCCCGCGGCACGGAGAACCGGCCCACAGGATTTCCTCCCACCACCGAGATTCCCTCGCCGACCTCCCGATCCGGGGGCCGGGAGAGGAGGCGGAACCGGGAGACGGAGGCGATGGCGGCGAGGGCCTCGCCGCGAAACCCGAGGGAATCGATCCGCTCGACGGGGCCTTCCGGGTCGAGCTTGCTCGTGGCGTGCCGTTCGATCGCGAGCTCGAGCTCCTCCGGAGGGATGCCGGCGCCATTGTCCGCGACCTCGATGCGCTGGAGTCCGCCCTCCACGATCCGGACGGTGACCAGCGAGGCGCCCGCATCCACGGCGTTCTCGACCAACTCCTTCACGACCGACGCGGGGCGCTCGACGACCTCCCCCGCCGCGATCCGCTCGACGGTCGTGCTCGAAAGCCGGCGGATCGGCCGGCGCGCGGGGACGGGCGATTCGGTCATGGGGATTCCCCCGGCTTCGCGTCCGTCGGGCGGGACACCCGGGCCTTGAGCTCGCGAAGCTTGCGCACCGCCTCCTCCGGGGCGAGCCGGTCGGGGTCGATCGAGCGCAGCTCGTCGACGACCGGGTGCTCGGGGCCCTCATCGGTGAGGAGGACCGCCTGCGTGTACCGCGGGCCGCGCCGCCGTCGCACGGTAGAGGTCGCGGGAACGGAGCTCTCGGTCTCCAGCCGGTGCAGGAGCCGTTCCGCCTCCTCGAGCACGCCGGGAGGGAGTCCGGCGAGCCGCGCTACGTGGACGCCGTAGCTGCGGTCGGTCGCGCCCGGCACGAGACGATGCAAGAACACGATGCCGTCCGCCCCTTCGCGCACCGCGAAGTGCGCGTTCTCGGCCGAGCGGAGACCCCGAACGAGGTCGGTCAGCTGGTGGTAGTGCGTCGCGAGCAGGCAGCGCGCCCGCGTCGTGTCGTGCAGGTGCTGGAGCGTCGCCCAGGCGATCGCGAGGCCGTCGAACGTGCTGGTCCCTCGCCCGACCTCGTCGAGGAGGACGAGGGACCGAGCGTCGGCCGCCCGCAGGATCTCCGCGACCTCGCTCATCTCGACCATGAAGCTCGACTTCCCACGACCGATCTCGTCGGTGAATCCCATCCGGGTGAACAGCTGGGTGACGAGCCCGACGCGCGCGAACTTCGCGGGCACGAACGAGCCGGCCTGCGCGAGGACGACCAGGAGGCCGACCTGTCGCATGAACGTCGATTTCCCCGACATGTTGGGGCCGGTGAGCACGAGCATCCGGCGCGTCTGCGGTTCGAGGTCGAGGTCGTTCGGAACGAACGTTTCCCCGAGGAGTCGTTCGAGCACCGGATGCCGACCTTCCCGGATCACGAGGTCCGAAGAGTCGTCCACGGTCGGACGCACGTACCCCCGGGCTTGGGCGAGATGGGCGAACGTGGCGAGCGCGTCGAGCTCGCCCACGGCCCGGCTCACCCGATGGACCGCGGGGACGTATCGCTCGACCGAATCGAGAAGCTCCTCCCATCGCGCCGCTTCCGCCGTCCGGATCCCTTCGCGGGCTTCGAGGACACGACGCGCCACGTCCTCGAGCTCGTCCGTCGTGAACCGTTCGGCCTGCGCGACGGTCTGGCGCCGTCGGTAATGCGGGGGGACCCGAGCGAGATGGGGCTTCGTGACCTCGATGTAGTAGCCAAAGACCTGGTTGTACCCGACTTTGAGCGTCCGAATCCCGGTCGACTCCTGCTGGGACCGCTCGAGGGCCGCCACGTCGCGCAACGCTTGTCGCTCGGCCTCCCGCCAGCGGTCGACCTCGGGAGCATGGCCGAGCCGAAACACCTCACCCTCGTCGTCCAGCGGGACCGCGCTTTCGGGAAGCGCACCGGCGAGCAGGGGAAGCAATCCCGGGGGCGGCGCGAGCTCCTCGGCGAGTCGCGCGAGTCGCCGCGGCACGTCGCCCGTGGAGAGCGACCGACCGAGCGACTCGGCCGCCTCGAGCCCCGTCCGCAGTGAGATGAGCTCCACCGGCCGCACCCGACGACCCGCGACGCGCGCGGCGATCCGGGCGAGGTCCGGGACGGTCCGGAGTCGCGACCGCACACCCTCGACCTCGGCCCCGCGTTCGACCAGCGCTTGGACGGCGTCCTGACGAGCCGCGATGGCGGTAGTGTCGGCCAGCGGGTTCGTCAGCCAGAACGCGAGCGTCCGTCGCCCGGGGGCGGTGACGGTCTCGTCCCAGGTTCCGAGCAGGGTCGCCCCTTTCGCGTCGTCCGGGTTCATCGGGCGGTTGATCTCGAGGTGCCGGAGGGTCTTCGCGTCCAGGACGAGCCGACGGCCGGCGGCACCCCGCTCCACGAGACCGAGATGCGGAAGCAATCGAGGCTGGGTCACCCTCAGGTACGCCGCGAGCCGACGGTCGGCCTCGAGGACCTCCCCGGCGAGCGTCGCGTCGCCGCGCAGGGCCGTCGGGAGCTCGCCCTCGACCGCCGGAGGGGGGGCCGGCTCGAGCCGGGCCGACGGAAACTCGCGGCGCAACGCCGCCAGCAGGGGTACAGCCTCCGGCTCCGCTCCTACGCTCCAAAGGACCTCTCGCGGCTGGAAGGCCGCCAAGGAGGAGACCACGCCGTCGGTCCCGAGGCCATCCGCCGGGCCATGGTACCACTCGCCGGTGGTGATGTCAACCGCGGCGTAGGCGCCGAGCTTGCCGGCGGGGACGACGAGACTCGCGAGGAAGCTGTGGTCGGGGCCGCCCAAGATGCGGTCCTCGACGACGGTGCCGGGGGTCACGACCCGCGTGACCTCGCGCCGAACGAGCCCTTTCGCGAGACGCGGGTCCTCGACCTGGTCGCAGAGAGCGACCTTGTAGCCCTTCCGGACGAGCCGGCCGAGGTACGTCTCGACGGCGTGGTGCGGCACGCCGGCCATCGGCGTCCGAATCCCTTGCGCGTCGGCAGAGCGGGCGGTGAGCACCACGTCGAGCTCGCGGGAGAGGAGGCGGGCATCGTCCCCGAACGTCTCGTAGAAGTCCCCGACCCGGAACAGGACCAGGTGGCCGGGATAGCGCGCTTTCACGCCCTCGTACTGCTCGAGGAGCGGCGTGAGGGCGGAACTTTCGGGCATCGGGCCGGCGGTGGAGCGGGGGGGCCCATATAATCCGGCGGGAGCAAGGCGGGCGCTGAGGGGGAGATTTGAACTCCCGTGGCGGAACCGCCACCAGCTTTCAAGGCTGGCGCCTTGCCGGGCTAGGCTACCTCAGCGCGTCGGGGAAAGCGAGCCTCGAAGGAATAAACCCTCTCTCGCGGGGGAGTCCGGGGCGGGGGATGCAGGCGCCGGGACGCTCGCGCCGGACCCGAAGAGGCCCCGCGTTTCGAACCCGGGTGGTCAGCTTGGAAGGCTGACATCCTACCGCTAGATTACACCTGCACGGCCGCCGCCGGACCGCGGGCGCGACCGTCCCCCGCGGTTAATGCTTTGTGGGTGCCGGGTGGGCCGCCGGGGCCGATAGGTCGAGGAGCGCGACCCGCTCGAGCACGAGCCCTTCCCACGCCGTCGCGGGTACCGCGCGGCGTTCGGCCTCTTCGATCCCGAGGCGATTGAGGAGCGACTCGTCGACCGGGCGCGGATAGGCGCTCGGCTCGAGCGTTAGCTCGAAGCGCGGGAGCAGGGTGGCCGGGTCGAGCGGTCGCTCGGCGACGAGCACGAACTGCTCCGTGGTGTCGCTCACCCCGACCTTGGCGAGGGCCCGGGGCAGTTGATCGTCACCCGCGACGTACAGCGCGAACTCGGCCCCCCGGTCGCGTAGCCGGCTCTCCCCGCGGCTCCGGGCGCGGCCGAGGTGCGCCCAGGCGGAAAGGAGGTGACGCTCCCCGGCCACCGCCCGGGCGTCGAAGAGGGCGACCAACGCCGGCGACTCCTTCGCGAGGGCCCGGAGGGTGGCGACGATCGAGGCGGTCGTGGGCGCGCCGGGTTGCGCACGTCGCGCTCCGACCGCGCGGAGCGTTCGCTCCTCGGGCGGGGGCAGGGGGGACATCGCGCTTTCGTCACTCCCGCATGAAGGCGAGGAACTCGGCGAGCGTCCTCGGCTGCAGCGTGTAGTTCTCCTTCCGTTCCCGGCCAATCGTGCTCGTCGGCGTCGTGCCGTAGTCGTGGCCCGGAAGGACCACGAGGGCGTCGTCCAGCGCGAGCAGCCGGTGCTGGAGGCTATCGTACATCTCGCTCGGGTCGCCGCCGGGGAGGTCGGTCCTCCCGCACTCGCCGATGAAGAGCGTGTCGCCGGTCGCGACGTTCCCCTCGAAGACGTAGAGCACGCTATCCTTCGTGTGACCGGGCGTGTGGACCACGTGGAATCGAAGGCCGCCGACCGCGAGTGCATCCCCGTCCGCGACCGACACATCCTGGTGGATCGGCGCGACCTTGTGCGCGACGACCTTCGCGCCCGTCCGCTCCTTGACGTCACCGTTGCCCGCGATATGGTCGGGGTGGCTGTGGGTGTTGAGGATGTAGCGGACCTTCACCCCCCGTGCGTCGATCGCCTCGAGCACCGGGTCGATGCCGAACGAGGGGTCGATGACGACTCCTTCCCCGCCCGGCGCTTCCGCGACCAGGTACGTGAAGTTGAGATACGGCCCGATGCGGAACTGGTCCAGCAGCACGGTCCGGCGAGAAACGGTCGGTATTTGAGAGGGCGGGGGATCGCCTACGGACCGCCGGCCTCGGGCGCCACCGTTCGGTGGCCGGTGACCGCGTCCAGCACGACGCGACCCTGGGACCCTTCGACGTACCAATGCGGGACATAGAGGAGGACGAACGGGCCGAGGCGGATGTCGTCGGCCGCCGGAGGCACTCGACGGGTCTCGATGACGAGCGCCCCCTCGTGCTGCTCGGTGTGGTCGACGTGCACGGTGTGGTGCCGCCGGATCACGTCGAGCGCCAGCGGAACGACCTGGGATTCGTCGAGCTGGGGTGAGAGTCGCTGGTGAGGCTCGTCGATCTCGCCGACGAGCTCCCGATCCCCCTCCTCCCAGATTTCGGCCCGCCGCGTGACCGCGTTGACCGCGACCAGGTGGCGGACCACGGCCCCATGGCCTCCGGTGGGAGCGGCGGGGCGAACCCGGTACGCGGCGACGAAGAACGGTACGAGACGCAGGGTATAGCGGGGGCCATCGAGGCCGGCGAGGCTTTCCGCCTCCGTCCGGTCGATCCGCGGTCGGACCGTACGTTCGCTCTGCGGGGGAATCGCGAACGGCGCCTCGAGCGGTCCGTCGCGGTCGGCATCGACCGGCGAGAGTTCGACCCCGGCGGGAGGCTGCAGGAGGATCTCCCCGAGCCCCGAGCCGAGCGTTGACGGGTCCAGGAGCTCGATGCCGCGCTCGGCGGCGAGCGCGCGGGCGGCCTCGCCCGGCTCGTCGTCGTATACGATCGTTCGCCGGACGGCGTCGGCCGGAAAGACCGGCTCGACATCCACCGGGGACCGCGCGGAAGCGAGGACCACGACCGCGCGACGGTCCCGGCTCCGAACGGCAAGTAGTAGGTCCGCCCGAATCTCGATGTGGTACCCCGCCGCCTCGAGCAGCTTGGCGAGGATGGAGCCGGAGGCACCGCCGGGAGGCATCGAGGCGAGGAGGCGCGCTGGGGAATATTTCGCTTGTGTTGCTGACGCGACGGAGATCGACCGGGCCCTCCGACAAGGAGGAATATTGGGTCGCCGTGGGTCGGTGCGTGGGGCGGTACTGGGTCGGGTGCTCCGGCTGGGCCTACGACGACTGGGTCGGACCGTTTTACCCACCGGGCACACCGCCCGGGGACTACCTGACCCGATACGCCCGGGTGTTCCGCGTCGTGGAGGTTGACTCGAGCTTCTACCGGCCGCCGGGGCTCTTCCTCGTTCGTCGCTGGGCCGAGCGGACCCCCGAGGGGTTTCGCTTCACCCTCAAGGTGCCTCGAGAAGTCACCCATGCCACCGAGAGCGCAGCCTCCTCGAGCGTGCTCGAATCGTTCCTCTCGAGCCTCGAGCCGCTACGCTCCCGCGGGAAACTCGGTCCGGTTGTCCTCCAGTTTCCGGCCTCGTTCCGGGCGGGTGCCGGCCGGGAGCGGCTCGAGCGGCTCCTGGCGGCGGTCCCGCCGGGATACTCGCTCGCCGTCGAGCTCCGCCACGCCTCGTGGTGGACGCCGGCGACCCGCTCGTTGCTCGAAGACCGACGGGCGGCCTTGGTCTGGTCCGTGGTCCCCGACGCGCGGCCGCCCCCCTGGGTGACGGGGGATTTTCTGTACGTGCGGTTCATCGGGGACCGAGCGCTCACCCGATTCGACCGACTCCAGCGCGACGGCCGACCGGAGATCGACGCCATGAAGACCCTCTTGGAGACCGAGGGTCGACTGCTCGACACGGTGTTCGCCTTCGCGAACAACCACTTCATGGGCTTCGGTCCGGCGACCGCGGCCTTGGTCGCCGGGGCGCTCGGCGAGCCGATCCCCGACCTGAGCGCGGCGGGGCGGGAACGCGGCCAAACCCGGCTTGGCCCCGGGCCCGACCGCTAGCCCGTGGGCGCGAGTCGGACACATCGGGCGAACGCGCGTTGGGGACAATCTATTTAGGCCGCACCGGGGTGGAACGCCATCGGATATCGATGGCTGAGGCCCTCACCCTGCGGGTCGCCGAGGCATTCCAGCAGGACATCGGTCTCGGCACCGCTCGGTTGGACGTCCAGACGCGTCAGCGCCTCAAGGTCGGGCTCGGCGACATCATCGAGGTGCGGGGCCGCAAGCCGACCCCCGCCGTGGTGAGCCGCGCGCAGCAGGAGGACGAGGGCAAGGGGCTCATCCGCATCGAGGCGGTCGTCCGTCGCAACGCGGGCGTGAGCATCGGCGACCGGGTCGCGGTGCAACGGGTCGACTGCCCGAACGCGGACGCGATCACGATCGCCCCCATCTACGCCGGGTCCGCCCGCATGGACCTCGGACCGGGGCTCGAGAGCTTCGTGGCGAAGGCGCTCGCGCGTCGTCCGTTCATTCGGGGGGACGTCTTCGTGATCCCCGGCGTCTTCCTCATGGGCGGGTCGCTTCCCTTCATGGTCGTCGCGACGCAGCCGAAGGGGATCGTGCAGGTGGCCCCGTCCTCCCTGATCACGATCAAGGAGGAGACGGTCAGCGAGACCGAGGTCGCGGCTCCCCGCATCTCGTACGAGGACATCGGGGGCCTCAAGGAGAAGCTCGGTCGGGTCCGCGAGATGATCGAGCTCCCCCTGAAGCATCCGGAGCTGTTCGACCGTCTCGCGATTACGCCCCCGAAGGGCGTGCTCCTCAACGGACCCCCCGGTACGGGCAAGACGCTCATCGCGAAGGCGGTGGCGAACGAGGCCGGCGCGCACTTCATCGGCATCCAGGGTCCCGAAATCATCTCGAAATACTACGGTGAGAGCGAGAAGGAGCTGCGCGAGAAATTCGAGGAGGCCGAGAAGAACGCCCCGAGCGTGATCTTCATCGACGAGCTCGACTCCATCGCCCCGCGACGGGACGAGGTGGTCGGGGAGGTCGAGCGGCGTGTGGTCGCGCAATTGCTCACGCTGATGGACGGACTCTCCGGTCGTGGGAACGTCATCGTGATAGCCGCGACGAACCGGGAGGAGGCGATCGACCCCGCCCTTCGCCGCCCCGGCCGGTTCGACCGGGAGATCGAAATCGGGGTGCCGACCCAAGAGGGTCGGCTCGAGATCCTCCAGATCCACACGCGCGGAATGCCGATCGAGGGCTCCGATCGAGACCGGGAGCGGATCCTCAAGGTGCTCTCGGCCCAGAGCCATGGGTTCGTCGGGGCGGACCTCTCGTCCCTCGCGCGCGAAGCGGCGATGCGCGCGCTCCGACGGTATCTCCCCGAAATCGACTTCGACCAGCCGATCCCGATCTCGCTCCTCGAGCGGATGAAGGTCACGGAACACGACTTCCGAGAGGCGCTCAAACAGATCGAGCCGTCGAGCTTACGGGACGTCGCGGTGGAGGTCCCGACCACGCATTGGGACGAGGTCGGGGGTGTCGAGCGCGTCCGCCGCGTCCTCGAGGAATCGGTCGAGCTGCCGTTCAAGAACCCGCAGGTCTATCGTCACATCGGCATCGAGCCGCCGCGGGGGATCCTGCTCTACGGCCCGCCCGGCGTGGGGAAGACCCTGCTCGCGAAGGCCGCCGCCACGGAAAGCCAGGCGAACTTCATCTCGGTGAAGGGCCCCGAGGTGATGAGCAAGTGGGTGGGGGAGAGCGAGAAGGCGATCCGGGTGATCTTCAAGAAGGCCCGCCAGGCCTCCCCCTCGATCGTCTTCATCGATGAGATCGATTCCATCGCCCCGCGACGTGGGCTCCAGACGTCAAGCGGAGTCACGGAGCGGATCGTGAACCAGCTGCTCACGTCCATCGATGGGCTCGAGTCGCTGGAGCGGGTGCTGGTCATCGCGGCCACGAATCGACCCGACATCGTCGACGAGGCGCTCCTGCGCACGGGGCGGTTCGACCGGTTGCTCTACGTCGAGCCCCCGAACGACGCGGGTCGGCTCGAAATCCTCAAGGTGCACACCCGCGGGATGCCCCTCGCCGAGGACGTCAGCCTCGACCAGCTCGCCGCCCAGACCGAAGGGTACGTCGGCAGCGACATCGCCGCCCTTTGCCGAGAGGCGGGACTGACCGCCATCCGGGAGAACGTGAAGGCCGCCAAAGTCACCCGAGCCCACTTCGAGGCGGCTCTGAAGCAGGTGCGACCCTCGATCGATGCGGAGGGTCTGAAGTTCTACGAAGAGTTCGAGCGGCACCTACTTCGGGAGCGCGTCGCGCGTCGCCGCGAAGAGGCCGTCGAGGCCATCTACCGCTAGATTGCGTCGTCGACGCAGGGCGCGGCGCCCGCCTTAAGCAAGCTATAAGTAGCAGGGCCAAGTTCGGCGCGCCGCCTCCGATAGGAGAACCTGTAACGGGAGACGTGAAACAGTTGGTTCGAGAACAGTACCGTGCCGCCCTTGGGCTCCTGGTACTGGTCGCGCTGGTGGCTAGCTCACTCGCGCTGACCGGAGGGGCCTTGGCTGGGTCCTCAGCGAGCTATACGCTGACCGGCTATGTAGAACAGGGAAGCGGGATTTCCCCGGTCCCTGCGGGCGTGCAGGTCGACCTCGTTTCTCGGGCCACCGGGCAGGTCTTCACGACCACGGTCGCCACCGGCGGGATGTTCACCTTCACCACCTCCAGCACGGGAGGGGCCCTAACGCCCGGCTATTGGGGCGTCTGGGTGCCGCCCCAGGGGAACGCCAGCATCCCCGGTTGCAATCCGGCACGACCGTACTACCAGTGCGCCATCCTGCCGACGAGCCAAAATCCGGTCTTCGCGTTCGAGAACGCGACCGCGCTCACGACCCCGAACTACCCGACGATCATCACGGGGGTCGCGGTGCTTCCGTACGTCGGGAACCTCTCCGGAACGGTATCGTCCGGCAGCACGCCCGAGCCCGGCGCCCAGGTGTCGCTGATCGACCCGGCCTACAACGGCTTTGTCTTCGTGAACAACACCACCTCGAGCTCCGGAGCGTTCCGCCTGAGCGTGCCGCTCGGGACGTGGGTGCTGAAGACGACGTTGCCCGGCGCGACGGTCCGGTACAACCTCACCCAAGTGGCGATCGCGAGCCGGACCCCCGTCACCGTCGACCCGAACGTTCAGAACTACATCGTATCGGGCTACAGCAACCTCCGCGCGAACCCGTCGGCCCACGTGCCGACGGCCGGGAACGTCACCCTCTGGGACCCCACCAACGGGTACATCTACGAGAGCGCCACGCCTCCGGGCGGGTTCTACACCGCGGGCACCTACCCCGCGAACTTCACGACCGGTTCCCAGACGTTCGACGTGATCCTCTCGTCGATCGGCTATGGGACCGTATGGTACCCCTTGACCGTCTCGACCCCGACCGCCATGCAGCAGAACGTTCTCGTGTCGCCGCTCGCCCCGAGCCAGTACGGCCGGTATCAAACCGTCCTCAACTTCGCGGGGATCAACGTCACCACGGGGAAGGGTAACCTGGTCGTCAACACGACCGCGACCCTCGGCAACGACACCGTCTTCCCGAACCTCCCGAACGCGACGGTCGGCCAGCTCTGGGGCCAGCTCGGCCTCGACTTCGACCACGCGATCTCGTTCGCGTCAAGCTCGCTACCCACCGTCGCGAGCTTCGTCAACTCGACCGGACCGTTCTTCCCCGCCGTCCAAGCGGGGACGGCCGTCAACGGAACCGGGTTCGTCGGTCCGACCGCGCCGCAGACGCTCGCGAGCTGGTCGTCGACCTGTTCGGGCTCGTGCGGCCTTTCGACGGCCGCGAGTCTGAGCTACGTCTGGTCGCAATCGTACACCCTCAACGGGACCGTGCCGGTGAACCAGTCGACGTACTCGATCGCTCTATCGTTCGCGCACCCGAGCTCGAGCTCGGACGTCTACAACTACACCTTCGTGCTCCCCACGGGCTACGTCCTTGCGTCGAGCACGCAGGCCCCGAGCGCCACCGTCCTCTCGCCCGCGGGCGAGGGCGGGACGTGGACGAGCTTCACGCTCCGCTCCCTCCCGAGCGCGACCGCGGCGGGCAGTGCCAAGTTCTCGATCGTGAAGTACTCGGGGGTCACGCCGATCGTCAACATCTCCGTGTCGAACTTCGCCTTCTCGAAGGCGAACGTCCTCAACTCGACCGAGGGCAACTACACGGTCGAGGTCGGGGTGGGCCAGAACGCGACGTTCAGCGCGTTGAACTCGCTCTATCCGGCCGGGACGAACGGCACCAGCTTCGCCTGGACGTTCGGGGACGCGAGCTCGAACACGACGAGCTCGACGACCACGTACCACACCTACACGACCGCGAGCGGTGCGACGCCCTACGCCGGCACGCTGACGGTGACGAGCTCGGGCGGCCTCAAGAACTCCACCAAGTTCCATGTCTGGGTCGCCACGGGACCGGTCACCGCGGTCATCTCGGTCAACTCGACGGCCGCCCAGAATCGGACCGTGGGCGGCATCCCGTACGTGTTCGTCAACTGGGCCACGGTGCTGCATTTCAACGCGAGCGCGAGCAAGGCGGTCGTCAGCCCCTCGGCGACGGTGCCGGGGGTCGTCTCGGTCGCCTCGTTCGTCCTGACCTCGTCGCACGGGTTCAAGCAGACCGCGAACTACTCCGCGAGCTTGGGCGCCAACGTCTCGCAGAACTGGGTCGTCCAGCTCCTGGGGGCGGGTAGCTACCTATCCGCCGGCACGGTCGGCGCGAACTCGGTGCCGTTCTTCGGTTGGCAGTACAACCTCACCCTGACCGTCTGGGACGGGGCGGGCCACTCCGCGAAGGCGTCGCTCGTCATCCTGGTCAACGACACCGAGAAGCCCGTCGCCGCGTTCCAGGTCCTCAACTCCGCGGGAACCGCGGTCAAGGGCAACGGAATCGTGGCGGGGACCAACCTGAGCGCGAAGGTGCTGCTGAACGGAGCGAATTCCACCGACCCGCACAACGGCTCGGTCGTGAACTTCTACTGGCTGGTCACGAACTCGAAGAACTCCTCGTTCCGCTGGGCGTTCAATCAGACGACCGTGAAGCCGTACCCGGCGGTCTGGCTTTCCGCCGCGTCCAACGCCTACACGATTAACCTGACGGTGAGGGACCGCAACGGCAACACCGGCTACACGACGCAATCGCTCACGGTTTCCCAGAACACGACGACGAGCCCGATCATGGCCGTCGACCTAACGCCGGGGAACTACTCGATCCCGACGAGCTACAACGCCGGTACGAGCTACACCCTCTGGGTGAACGTCACCGTCGGGGGCGGGTCGAAGGCGGTCGCCCAGAACATCCAGGTCGCGTTCTACATCGTCTCGGCGAGCGGCGGCAGCAAGATCTCGATCGGGAACGCGCCGGGCGCGGTGAAGTTCTTCAACTACACGTCCGGGGTCGTCAACTCGGCCCCGTGGGCGGTCGGCAGCATTTCCTCGCTCGCGTACAACAAGACCGTGCGGGCTGAGATCACCTGGACGCCGGGCACGACGGGCACGTTCACGCTCTACATGAACGCCACCGCGTCCAACGAGTTCGCCGGGGATTACCCGACCGGGCCGCAGCTCAAGTCCCTGTCGATCTCGATCAAGCCGAACCCGACCACGCAGCTCCTCGAGTACGTGGCGATCGCGGTCGCGGTCGTCGTCGTGATCGCGTTGCTCATCCTCTACTACCGGCGCCGCACGGGCAAAGGCGGCGCCAAGGCCGGCCCGGGCCGCTCGGGACTCGAGCGCTCGAAGCGCCAGGCGGATGAGGACGAGGACGACGAGGACAAGTAGGTCCGGCGCCGCACCGGGACCCTAGTGTGGGTCCCGGGTCGCGTGAACCCTTTCCTCCTTTCCTTCCTTGTTCCGATTCCACGAATCGGCGGGGTACGCCGACGAGCGATGGCGTCCGGTCAGCCGTACGGGCCGACCTCGTCGAGAAGGTCGACGTGCGTCAGCAGCATCCGCCGGCAGCAGTAGCGGTTCAGCCCGAGGGCGTCCAGCACCGCGCCCGCGGGCTCGCCGCGCGCCGTCCGCTCCCGGAACTCGTCCCAGTGCTGCCCGATCACCGCGCCGCAGGTGAAGCAGCGGACAGGCACCATCATCGTCATCGGAACGAATCCCCTCCGTTCAGCGGTACGATTTCTGGCGGCGCTTCCGGGCCCCGCGCCCGCCGGGTCGCTTCGGCAGCTTGCGGCGCGGGTCGTTCACAACGAGCGAACGGTCGTAGTGCTTGAACATCTCCGTCAGCTGGTCGTCCTTGAGCCACGCGAGAAGCCCTCGGGCCACCGCCGTGCGCGCGGCCGAGGCCTGACCGATGAAGCCGCCGCCCGCGACCTGCACGGTGATGTCGAGCCCCTTCGCACGCTCGCCGACCATGAGGAGCGGCTCCTGCACCTTGAGGCGGATGATCTCGGGCTCGACCAGTTCGAGCGGCCGGTGGTTGAACCGGACCCGGCCGACGCCCTTGCGCACCGTCGCGCGGGCGACCGCAGCCTTACGCTTACCGGTGGCGAGCACGATGGGAGGGCTCTTCATACGCGAGCCCCCAGAAGCTTCGCGACCTCGGCGAGGGTGACCGGGGGCCGAAGCGTCGGGCGCGCTTTCGCCATTTCGATCGTCTGCGCCGGCTGTCCCGCGTACTCCGGTGGGACGCCGATGTGAACCTCGAGACGACGGAACGCGACCTTGCCGCGCGTCTTGAGATGCGGCAGCATCCCGCGCACCGTCCGGCGGAAGATGCGGTCGGGGTAGCGCGGGAAGTGCGGTCCGCTGCGGACCGAGCCGCGCGCCCGGGCTTCCGTGTAGTGGGCGACCACCTCGGACCGCCCACCGGTAACGACGCTTTTCTCGGCGTTCACGACAACAATCATCTCCCCGTTCAGGAGGCGCTTCGCGATGGAGCTTGCGGCCCGTCCCAAGACGAGCCCGCTCGCATCGACGACGGTCGGTGATGGCGCCGGAGCATCAGGCAAGGAGCCGCACCCCCGCCCCGGTGGGCCGGGTCTTGAGAAGGTCGTGCACGCTGATCGCGACCCCGCCCGCCGCATGGATTTTCGAGCGGGCGTCCTTCGAGAAGGCGAACGCCGCGACCGTGAGCTTCTTCGAGAGCTTGCCCTCGGCGAGGAGCTTTCCCGGCACGAGGACCGTGTCGTCGGCGTCGGCGACCCGCTCGAGGTGACCCACGTTGACCGGCATCACATGATGGCGCGGCCGCTCGAGACGGTCCGCCGCCGTGGCCCAGATCGGGGCCTTCTGGGCTCGGGCCGTCCGGCGCAGCTCCACGATGAGCCGAACGAGCTCCGAATTCTCCTTCGGAATGGGAGAGGTCATACGCGGGAGCGCCTCGACCCGGGTGGCTCATATAAGCGTTGCCGCCGCGACGGATGCCGGAACGATGGCACCGGCTCGCCGGTGGCCGGTCCTCCGCCGCGTAGCCTTCCGATACCCACCAACGATTAAATACGCGCCTCCGCCATCGGCGCTCGAGGCCCTCCTCCTATGCGCAAGTTCCTTACCGAACTCCGCGGAAAGACCGTGATGACCAACGACGGACAGATCCTGGGCATGATCGACAATTTCGTCGTCGATACGCTGACGGGCGGAATCGCGCACGTCCTCGTCACCCCGAACGAGGACGTTGAGCAGCGCCTCTTCCAGAGCGATGCGTCGGGCCGGCTCGTGCTCCCCTTCAAGAGCATGCGTGCGGTCAAGGACGTTGTTGTGATGGACATTGGGAAGTAACCCCGCTGTTTCCCCGCTCGTATCGGTTGTCATCACCGTTCGCAACGAAGCGCTTCACCTCGGGCAATTGCTCGAGAGCCTCGTCGGCCAGGACGGACCGGTCGAGGTGCTCCTGGTCGACGCCGAGAGCCGGGACGGCACGTTCGAGATCGCCGAAGCGTTCGCGGCGAGGCATCCCGAACTCCTCCGGGTAGTTCGGCGGTCGGGCTCTCGGGGGATCGGCCGGAACACCGGCGTGCACGAGGCCCGGGGGGCATGGGTCGCGTTCATCGACGGCGACTGTTTCGCCGATTCTCAGTGGCTGAAACGCCTCCGGATCGGGCTCGCGCGAGCCTCGGTCGTCGCCGGAAAGACGGTCATCGTGGGCAAGCCCCGCTACGGGACCCTCGAGCGGGTCGAGCTGTACCAGCAGGGATTCGACGTCACGTATCCGACCTGCAACCTCGCCTACCACCGTGATCTCTTCGAGCGGCTCGGGGGATTCGACCCGCGGTTCATCACCGCCGAGGACATCGACCTCAATATGCGGGCCGTCGAGGCAGGGGCGACGATCCTCTACGCACCCGAGGCGGTCGTCTACCACCACATGCGGACGACGTTCGTTCGCTTCCTCTACCAGGCGTTCTGGAACGGTTACGGTCGCAAGCAGCTCACGGAGAAGCACGGCAACCTCTGGGGGCGCTACCGGGTCCGCCAACTGGTGGCGGGCCAGCGCGGGGTGATCGCCTGGGCGCGACTCACCGCCGCGCTCGCCGGGTATGTCACTCGGGTAGCGACCGGCGGCGACCGGCGCCTCGGCCCGGCGGTGGCGAGCTAGCACCGCGTCGGGATGCGGCCGGGGCCGATGCTTCCGGCGGAACGCGAGATGCGCTCGGCCTAGTTCGCCTTCAGGAGGTCGGCGACCTTGACGACCTCACCGATCGTCTTCGTGAGGTCCGCGGTCTGGTCGACGACGGCGACGAGGAGCGCCTTCTTGCCGCTCCCCACGATGATCGTCTTCGAGTCGTTGCCCTCGATGACGATCCTCTCGGGCGGGGCCCGGTTGAGTTCCGTGTTGGCGGTGGCGGCCGCCCCGAGGATCGTAGCGCACATGATGGCGAACGTCTCCGTGTACACGCCCGCCGGGACGTCCGCGTAGAGCACGAGCCCATCGCGGGAGACGAGCGCGGTGGCGATCCCGCCGATCCGGGTCTTGAGGTCCTTTATGACCGCTCCGACGTTCCCCGTGGCCATCATTTCATTCTCCCCCTCAGAGTTCCTCGATCCGGAATCGGCACTCGGAGGGCCCGGTGCTCGAGCACATCTCTTCTGTGCATTTAACGCGCCCCCCCTTAAAACGTTCGTAGAACTCGCGGAGCATGCCCCGAAGGCGGTGGCAGGTTGGAATATCGCTCGGGGAGACCTCGATCGACCCCTTCACGATCACCTCGGGCTCCGCGAACGTGATCTCGTTGACCCAGCCCCGTTCCTTGAGCTGATGGGCGACCCGATCGAAGTAATGGGCCCGGTCCTTGAGGGCCTCCTCGGCCATCGCCGAACCGATCACGGAGCCTTCTTTGAAGAATAGACCGTGACACGCGTGGGACATCACGCTCTCGTAGAGCTCCATGATTTGATGAAGCTCGGACTGGTCGATTTTGACCGACCGCATGGACGGGGGCCGCACGGTCGGGTCCTGTATATAGGTTCTTAGTCGGTCATCGCCGATGTCGGCTTAGGCGCCGTCGGCCCCTTCGGACTCGGCGGGCGAGCCCCCGGCCGAAAGCGTGCTTTCGAGCTGGTCGAGCGAGGTGAGACGGCCCGTCAGTACCTTCGGCCAAGCGTCCCGGCGATCGAGGAGAACCGCGGGGAGACCGGCTCGGGCCGCCGCCCGCACATCGCTCCAGAACAAGTCGCCGACGTACGCCACCCGGTCGATCGGTGCGCCGAGCGCCTCCGCCGCCGAACGGAAGGCGGAGCGGTCCGGCACGCACGGCCGAGGACCCTCCCCGGTCCCGAGCAGCAGGCTCTCCGGGAGCCCGCAACGGTGCAGCAGCCACCGGGCGGATTCCACGGGCAGCGGGGTCACCACGCCTACCTTCGCACCGGCCGCTCGCAGCCGTTCGAGGGTCGGGGCGACATCCGCGTACCGTTCGACCTCGCCGGCGGGATGGAGGAACCGTCGGACGACCGCTTCCGTCTCGGCCGCGGGGAGGGTGTGGCCCGCGACGTTGACGAGCGAGTCCACGATGTAAGCGCGTAACGCGGCGAGGTCCGCGGGGGGAGCCTTACCGGTCAGACCCTGCCAGCGACGACGGTCCCATGTTTTCAGGGCGCGTCGCACCGCCGCCTTGACCCGTCGCTCGCCGAGCACGGGCCCCTGCGGACGCCAGGCCCATTGCCAGGCCGCGGGCGTCTGGAACGGCACCAGAACATCGTCGAGGTCGAAGAGGACCGCCTCGACCTCGCGGGCGCCGTAGAAAAGCGTCACGGCCGGTCCGGGGGGTGCTTCAGGCGCGCCCGCTCTTCTGGAGCTCGAGCAGGTCCTCGGTGGAAACCTTCTCGCCCTTCTTCAAGCGGGCGAGGAAATCCTCTTCCTTGGGGGGCTCGGCCTCGCCCCAGGTCTGCGGAGCCCGGCCGCCGCGGGCCGCGTAGAGCATCTTCTCGATGTCCCGGACCTCCTCGATCGCCGCGATGTGCGCTCGATGCGCCTCGTCGGCCTGGGTCTTCACCTCGAGGAGGTGCGCCTGCACTTCGTCCGCCTGACGCCGGAGCGCGTCGACCGACTCGTAGAGCGCGACCATCGCCTCGTGCTCGCGCTGGGCGTCCTCGGCGAGCTTGCCGACCGCCGCGTGGTGCGTCTCGGCCTCGGTGCGCGCATCCGCGAGCTCCTTCAAGGTCTGCTCGACCTCGGGGTCCTGCCGGAGCTGGTCCTCCTGGTCTCGGATCGCCGCCTCGAGGCGCTTCTCCTCGATGAGCCGCTTCTCCTGGTCGCCCGTAAGGGCGGTCGTCATGTGTCGGAACTCGAGCTCCTTGAGCTCTTTTCGGAGTCGCCACACCGGTACCGCCCCGGGCCTCGGCTGGCGGTTCCGTTTCAGCTCCTGGACTTTGTCACCGAGCTCCTGGAGCCGGTGGTTCCACTCTTCGCGCAGGCGCTTTTCCTCGCGCACCTGCTGGTTGAACGTGTCCCGCAGCCGGCGGTGGTCCTGCGCCTCCGCGCTCTTGTCGTGGAGCTCGTCAAGGATGCGGGCACGGGTCTCGGCGGTCGCCCGAGCCTCCGCGTTGAGGCGGTCGCGTTTCGCCCGCGATTCGTCCGCCTTCGCGTTCGATTCGGCGCGTTTCCGTTCCAGTTCGTCGATCGCGTCGGTCAAGGGCACCGCTGCGCCGCGGGAAGTTTACCCGGCTCGGCGTCGTTTTTTCACAGACGGGCGCGATATAAAGGCTTCCGCGCGCCGCCGGCGCGGGGCTTCTCCTGCCGCGTCAGTCTAATAACCGCCTCTCTCGCTCTTGCGCGGCGTGGACGAGGTCGGCCGCATCTACGGCGACGTGGGACTAGGCCAGTTCCACATCAGTCTCTCCCAGCCGGTCGAGCGCGGTGACTACCTCGCCATCGACGACGAGCTCCACGGCAAGGTGCTCTGCCAGCTCGATGACCTTAGGCGCAAGAGCGACCTCGGTCTCGAGGTCGCGGGCGCGCTTCAGCCGACCCAGGAAGCGTCGATCCACGAGAACCTGCTCGGACTCGTGCGCATCATCGGCTACCGGGACGCCCGCGGGATCGTCAAGATCCCCACGATCCCGTTCCGGCCCGGGGCCCACGTCTACCGGGCGGACGAACCGCTCATCGCGGAGGTCCTCGGTCTCAAGCACCGCCCCAACTCCGGAGCCTACATCGGTCTTCTCCGCAACCACGGCATTCACGTGGAGCTCGACATCAACCAGCTCGTCCAGCGCCACGTGAGCGTCCTCGCGAAGACGGGGGGCGGGAAGAGCTACCTCCTCGGGGTCCTCATCGAGGAGTTGCTGCGGCACAAGGTCACCTGCGTGATCATCGACCCGCACGGAGAGTACGGGGCGCTCCGCTTTTCCGCCGAGTCCAACGGTGGACACGCGCGCTTCGGCGTCGCCGCCCAAGGGTTCGCGAAGCAGGTCCTCGAGTACTCCCCCGACGCGAGCTTGAACACCGAGGCCAAGCCGCTCACGTTCTCGCTCCGTCACCTCGACCCGCGCGAGCTGCTCGTGTTCATGGGGCTCACGAACGTCAAGACGTTCTTGCCGCCGCTGCGCCAGCTGATCGAGCGGGTGAGCGTCGGCACGCCCGACTTCACCGTCCACGACCTCGTGAAAGCGTCCGAGGCGGGCGAGGGAGCCGTCGCCGAAACGCTCACCGAGCGGCTCGAGTACGTGGAGCAGACGAAGCTCCTCGGGCCGCAGGGCACCAGCTTGAGCGAGCTCGTGAAACCGGGCGAGGCGACCCTCATCAACCTGCGCGGGGTCGCGCCCGACGTCCAGGAGCTGGTGGTCGCGCGGATCGCCGCCACCCTCTTCGAGAACCGCAAGCGGAACCGGATCCCCCCGCTCTTCCTGGTCATCGAGGAGGCGCACAACTTCGCGCCGCAGCAGGGTCAGGTGACCAGCTCGCGGGTCCTACGGAACATCGCGAGCGAGGGGCGGAAGTTTGGCCTCGGGTTGTGCGTGGTGACGCAGCGCGCGGCCCGGATCGACAAGAACGTCCTCTCGCAGTGCAACACGCAACTGATCCTCCAGGTGACGAACCCCCTCGACCTGAAGGCGATCACCTCGTCGATCGAGGGGCTCACGAACGGAATGACCGAGATGATCCAGTCGCTCCCGGTGGGGGTCGCGCTGATCACCGGGGGCGGCTACCACACGCCGTTGTTCTGCGAAGTGCGACCCCGCTCGACGCGCCACGGCGGCGAGAGCGTCCAGGTCGTCGCCGCGTGAGCTCGCCGCCGGACCGAACCTACGTGCGGACCGGCGCCGCCTCGAGGTACCGCGTGACCAGTCGGACCCCGAAGCCGGTGGCCCCGATGCTCTGGTACGCCGGCTGGAACTTGCGCGTCCGCACGGTCGTGTAGGCCGGCCCCGCGATGTCGAGGTGCGCCCACGGCGTCGTGCCGACGAACGACTCGAGGAACGCGGACGCGGTGAGCATCCCGGCGACCGGGATCTCGATCGAGTTGCGGACGTCCGCGATGTCGCTCTTGACGAGCTCCCGATGGTAGTCCGTGAGCGGCATCCGCCAGACGGGCTCACCGGTGACGGCGGACGCCGCGAGCAGCCCCTGGGCGAGCCGGTCGTCGTTCGTGATGAGCCCGGCGGTATCGTCGCCGAGGGCCGTCACCTGGGCGCCCGTGAGCGTCGCGAGGTCGATCACCTCGTCCGGGTGGAACTGCTTCACGGCGTAGCCGAGACCGTCCGAGAGGACGACGCGGCCTTCGGCATCCGTGTTGACGACCTCGATCGTCTTCCCATTGAACGAACGGACCACGTCCCCGGGACGATACGAGGTACCGCTCGGGACGTTCTCCGCACAGCAGAGGACCCCGACCACGCGCGGGGGTACCTTGAGGGTCGCCGCGGCCCGCAGGATGCCGAGCACGGCGACCGCTCCGGATTTGTCGAACTTCATATCCTGCATGCTGGTCGCCGGCTTGATGGAGATCCCGCCCGAATCGAACGTGATCCCCTTGCCGACCACCGCGACCGTGCGGCCCCGTCGCGCGCCGCCCGGATACTCGAGAACGACCATCCGCGGCGGATGGGCCGCCGACCCGCTGCCGACCGCGAGGATGCCGCCGCAGCCCATCTCCGCGAGCTTCTTCTCGTCGAAGACGGTGACCTTGAGCCCGACCTCCTTCCCCAGAGCGACCGCTTCCTCGGCGAGCCGTTGCGGGGAGGCGGTGTCCGCCGGGAGGTTCGCGATCTCGCGGGTCCACAGGACGACCTCGTCGAGCGCCATTTGGGCCGTCACGGCCCTCTTGAGGGCCGCCTCGTCCCGCGAGAACTCCTCGCCGAGGTAGACCGTCGCCTCCTCGACCTGACCCTCGCTCGTCGCCTGGTAACGCTGGAACTGGTAGCTCCCGAGGGTCGCGCCCTCGGCGAGGGCGGCGACCGCGGCCTCGGCCCGGACGTTCTCGGCGACGAACGACGAGAGATTGAACGCGATGGTGCGGGCGCCCTTGCCCCGGACGCCTTTCACCGCTTCCGCCGCGGACCGACGGGTGATTTCGGCAGTGTACTTCGCCCGGGGACCGAGCCCCACGAGCAGCAGACGACCTTTGCCGTCCGGCCGGTGGAAGACCGTGAGCTCGCCACGGAGCTCCCGACGCCTCCCCTTCACCTCCTTGCGCGCCCAGGCCGCTTTGAGCAGGCCGTGCAGCAGCTCGTCCTCCCGCTCGAGCGAGCGGGGGAACGTGTCGTCCTTTTCCGGTCGTTCGAAGACGCCGACCGCCAGCACATCCGCCGCGGCCGCGAGGCCGTCTCGGCGGTCGACCTGGACCTTCATGGTCCAGCCGGCCTAGAATGAGGGTCGGATCTTCTGCCGGTCGATGCGGATGCCCGCCGGGGTGATGGCGAGCAGATTCTTCGCGATTCCTGCGACATCGCCCCCGGTATCCTTGGCGATGTTCTTGAGGTCGATGCTCATCCGCTTCACGGCCATCTGGTCGTTCGCGATGGACGTGTAGTCGAGCAGGATGATGTCGCCCTGATAGGCGAGCTTGGAGACCTGGTGGAGGTCCTCGAACCGGATGATCTCCGCCAGCCGTACGGTCCCCTTCTGGCCCGCGAGTGCGCCGGCCTCGTCCTCGAAGCTCATCGCGCCGAGGTCGAGGAACGTGCCTTCTTCGAGTGTATCGGACCCGTGGTGTCGCCGGAGAATGCCGCTTTTGCTCATGGAGGAATGCCCCCGTTACTGGGAGCCTCGACTGAAGGTTCGCTTCTTAAGGCTATTGTTCCAAATCACCGCGTCTGGGGCCGGACGGGCCGGAGTCGCCCGCGTCGTCCGAACGGTGCGGGAACCGTAGGCAGAACGTCACCCGATACAGGTCCTGGCCGTTCTTGCGGCCGACCAGGCTCGACGACTCCTTGACCGACGCTCCGAACCGCTGCTTCGCGAGCTTCGCCACCGCGCGCGCCGCGAGCGTGTCGGTGAAGTAGCAGTCCCATCCCTCGGGAAGCTCCTCGCGGAACGAGACCGCTTTGCGCCAGTCGGGACGCATTTCCCGGACGAGGCGGGTCCACTCTTCGTCGAGCCGGGCCCGTCGTCGGTCCGCCTTCTCGGACGGCCCGTCCACCGGTCCGCGCAACTGCAGGATCGCCGTGTAGTAGCGGCCGCTTTTCCGGCTACACTCGGGGCATGTGCGGTGCACGATGCGGACCGAGAGGGGAACCTCGACATCGCGCTCGACCCCACGGAAGCGGACCCGGGCCCGGCCGACGAACTCGCGCACCGTGTCGGTGGCTTCGGTCTCCTCCCAACGGACGCGGCGTACCCCCACCTCCTCGGGCATCTCGAGAAACGGGGTGAGGTCCTCGGAGGTGAGCACCGGGCTCGCCCCCGAACGTTCCCAGTGCGCGCCGACCTGACGGGCTCCGCAGTGCGGGCAGATCGTCACCTCCGCGCGCTTCGGTGCCGAGAGCAGAGTCGTCCGGTCGGCGGCGCACGGTGCGCAGACTCCCTCGACGAGCGGTCGGTCGGTCGCACCGCAGACGACGCAGAACTCTCCCCCGCTCACGCCGAATCACCTCCCGGACCGAAAGCACGCACGCAGCGGCTCGTAACGTTCGCGGTCGGGCCCCGGGAGCCCGGCTCAGCCGTTCATCGAGACGATCTCGGCGTGGGGCACTCCGCCGAGCGTGCCGGTCCCCTCGGGCGAGACGAAACCGCCCTCGACGGCGAGGCGGAGCACCCGCTCGCCGAGCAGGTTCGCGATGGTGGCACGCTCGAGGGCGAAGAGGAGCTCCTCGCGGCTGACGCGCCGCTCGCCGTAGAACTGGGACGAGACCTTGACGGTGCGGCCCTGTTCCCCCACGGGCAGGTCCCGGCCCAAGAGGTTCGCATCGCACGCGGCGACGACGACCTCGGCCCGGACTCGGTGAACCCGCATCACGACCCCGTCGTCCACGGTGCCCTCCCTCCGCGTCTCCCCGAGGGTCGGCAAGGGATATAGAGGGACGCTCGCGGGGCGCTCAGAAGCGGACCAGCTGGAGCTGGTTCGGCCTCGGCTCAATGATCTCGCCCTGGTTGCGCATCGTCTGCAGGATCGAGTCCGCCTGCGTCCGCGTGATGTGCGCCTTCTCGGCCGCCTCGTGGTACTGCTCGAGCGTGAACGTCCCGTTTGCCTGCTCCTGAAGCTCGCGCATGAGCCGGAGGGCGATGTCCATCCGCTCGCGCTGGCTATGGCTCACGCCGGTCTGGACGAGGTCGATATCGATCTTCCCTTCCTCCGTCATCGAGACGCGCCGTAGGAAGCTCTGCATGACGTGGATCGCCCGCTCGGCGTCCTCGAGCTCCACGGTCGGGGAGAGGCGGGCTCGGGCCGCGGCCTCGCTCATTCGTACCAGCGCCTCGAGCTGGCGGGCCGTGATCGGAACGGGGGCGTTCGGCTCCTCGCCCTGGTGCCGGACCCGTACGTAGTAGTTCTCGATCGCGTCGAGCGCGGCCTGGGCGAGCGAGGGCCGGACGTTCCGGCGCGCGTAGGCGATGTACTTCTTCAGCAGCAGCGGCGGGAACGGGGCACCGCCGGGTCCCCCGAACTCACCCTCCGGACCCGGGTGCTCGACGTCCCGGTGGGAGGCGAGGATCTTGCTAGCAAGGAGGCGGTCGTGCTCCTGGTCCGGCACGTCGCGGATCGAGTAGATCACGTCGAACCGGGAGAGCAGCGTCGGTGGGAGGTCGATCTGCTCGGCGATGGTCCGGTCGTTCGTGAAACGACCCCATTTCGGGTTCGCGGCCGCGAGGACCGGACATCGGGCGTTGAGCGTCGAGGTGATCCCGGCTTTGGCGATCGACACGGTGCCCGACTCGAGGGTCTCGTGCATCGCCGAGCGGTCCTCCGGGCTCATCTTGTCGAGCTCGTCCACGATCGCCATCCCCCCGTCCGCGAGGACGAGCATGCCGGCCTCGAGGACCCATCGGCCGCCCGCGAAGTCGTCCTTCACGGCGGCGGCGGTGAGACCGGCGGCGGTGGCACCCTTACCGGAGGTGTAGATCCCTCGCGGGGCGACCTCGGAGATGTACCGAAGGAGCTGGCTCTTCGCCGTCCCCGGGTCCCCGACCAAAAGGCAGTGGATGTCCCCCCGGACGCGGATGTTGTCGGCGTGACGCTTTTCTACGCCGCCGAACAGCTGGAGCGCGATCGCCTCCTTCTCCTCCTCCATCCCCTTGATCGTCGGCGCGAGGGAGAGGACGATCTTGTCGACGACCGTGGGGTCGCCGCGGAACTGCTCGATGAGGCGGATGTCGTCCGGGGTGAGCTCGATCTCCTCGTACTCCTGGGTGGTCGACTCGAACGAGTTGCCGACCATCATGAGGTCGAACGTCGTGTTGCGAACGACCCCTCCGCGCGACGCGCTCGCCCGCTGGAAGCTCTTCAGCACCCCGTTGAGGACGATCCGGTTCCCGGGGAGTACCTTTCCGGTGAGGTCCTCGGTCAAGAGCACCGAGAGTCCCTGGGGGTGCGCCCCGTGGCGCAGCGTCTCGGGATGCTCCTGGATCTCGATCCGCTGGGCGTCCACGTAGGTCGATTCCTCGGCGATGAGCCGAAACCGAGTACGGCCCTGGGTCTTCCCACACCCTCCCTGGGCCTCGGGGCATTCGAGGGGCTCTCGGAAGATGAGCGACGTCTCGTCCTGTTCCTCGTGGAACTTCGTGCGACAGGCGACGCACTCGAACACCGCGTCGCGAATCTGGGGGCGGACCTCGGTGACCCGCCGGACGATCCCGTCGAGGGCCAAGAGCCGGTTGAGGTCGGATTCTCGGATCGCGCGGACCGCCCGGCGGGCGGTCGACGGGAGGCCAATCACCCGGAGGCGCAGCTGGTCGGCCTCGGGACTTGCGACCGGCAGGAGGTCCTTGAGCGCCCGGACTCCGGCATCGATCACCACCTCCGGACGCTCGAGCAGGAGGTCCGCGAGCGGCGTGTCGGTGCTGTCGATGGTCGCGAACGGTACCTCGAGCGACCGCTCCTCGGGAAAGCGGTCATGGAGCTCGAGGACCCGCGGCCGTAGCCCCGCTTCCTCGAGGACGGACGCCCACCGGCTCTGGAGCTCGGGCGGCGCGGGGAGGGTCCTCTTGACGGCGACCATGCAACCTTCTTTCCGTTACGGGTCGAGCCGATAACGGTCGCGGGGGAATAGGATCGCCTCGCGTATATTGGAGAGCCCCGCGAGCACCTGCACGATCCGATCGACTCCGAGTCCCCAACCACCGTGCGGCGGCATCCCGAACCGAAACGCCTCAAGGTAGCCGGCGAACTTCTCCGGGTCGAGCCCGGCGGTCTCGATGTTCGCGCGGAGCCGGTCGACCCGGTGCTCCCGCGCCCCGCCGCTCGCGATCTCGAGCCCCTTGAAGTCGAGGTCGAAGTAGTACGTGAGACGGGGGTTCGCGTCCTGACGCTGGGCGTAGAACGTGCCGACCTTAATCGCCGTGGGGAAGTCGGTGATGAAATAGAGCGGGGCGCCGAACTTCTTCTCGACCAACTCCCCGATCGCCTTCTCGGCCTCCCGGCCGAGGTCCTCCTCCGAGCCGGCTCGGCCGAGCCACTCCATGCACTGGGCGAAGGTCACGCGGGGGAACGGCACGGTCGGCTCGGGGATCTTCTCGGCGAGCGGGTTCCCCCGCTCGAGGAGCTCCGTCCTCGTGGAGCGGAACGCGTCGGCGACGACCCCCTCGAGCACGACGCGCACGTCCTCGACCGAGTCGAAGCCGACCTCCGCGTCGAGGCTCGAGAACTCCGTCACGTGGGCCACGGTGTCCGATGGCTCGGCCCGGAACGCGGGGGCGATCTCGAACACCCGCTCGAATCCGGCGCCGATGAGCATCTGCTTGTAGAGCTGCGGGCTCTGGGCGAGATACGCCCGGCCGTCGAAGTAGTCGACGGCGAACAGCGTCGCACCGCCCTCGGCGCCCTGCCGAAGCAGCTTCGGGGTCGCAATCTCGAGGAACCCTCGGCGCAGGAACGCCGCCCGGAACCCGGCGAGCAGGACGGTGCGCAGCTCGAAGACGGCGCGGACCGCCGGTTTGCGCAGGTCGAGGACCCGGTGGTCGAGCCGAGTGTTGAGCTCGGCCCCCACCTTGTCGACGACCCCCAACGGAAGCGGCACCTCCGCCCGGGCAACGACGTTCACCGACGTCGGGAACACTTCGACGCCCCGGTTCGCCTTCTCCGAGCGGTGGACCGTCCCTTCGACCGAGACGACGGACTCTCTCGGGAGCTCCGCGAACAGCGCAAACAACGCCGGGTCGGCGGACCCCTTCTTCAGGGTGACCTGCGTCGTCCCCGCGCCGTCGCGGACGAGGGCGAACGCGACGCCGCCGAGGGCGCGGTAGTCCTCGAGGTGGCCCGCCACCCGGACGCTTGCGCCGTCGAGGTCTTTCAGCTCACGCGAGAGCCGGCGCGGGGGCGACAGGGGACGCGACCTCCTTGCGGGCGAGCGCCGCCCGGACGAGCCCCACGTAGAGCGGGTGAGGGGTCTCGGGGCGGGAGAGGAACTCGGGGTGGAACTGGACCCCGATGAAGTACGGGTGACGGGGCATCTCGAGCGCCTCGACCCGGCCGTCGACACTCATCCCGGTGACGACCAGGCCGTGCGTGCGGAGCGGTTCGATGTAGTCCGGATTAATCTCGAAGCGGTGGCGGTGGCGCTCCCAGATCTCGTTCTTGCCGTACAGCTCGGCGACCTTGGAGCCGGCGGTGAGGATCACGCGCTGAGCGCCGAGGCGCATCGTTCCGCCGAGGTCGTGCAGCCCCTTCTGCTGCTCGAGGAGACAAACGACCGGGTCCGGGGTCGTCGCGTCGATCTCGGTCGTGTTCGCTTTCGGCCGGTCGAGCACGTGGCGGGCGGTCTCGACCGCCGCGAGCTGGAACCCGAAGCAGATCCCGAGATAGGGGATGCCGTTCGTTCGCGCGACCTCGATCGCCCGGATCTTCCCCTCCGCGCCGCGCGAACCGAAACCGCCCGGTACGATGATGGCGTCCGACCGCTGTAGCCGGGCGAGGAGGGACGGGTTCTTCGGGATGTCCTCGGAGTCGTACCACTGTAGGCGGACCTCGGAGCCGAGGGCGCCCTGCACGTGGTGGAACGCCTCGGAGTGCGAGAGGTAGGCGTCCTTGAGCTCGGTGTACTTGCCGACGACCGCCACCTCGACCGAGCCTTCGCACCGGCGGTAGGAGGCGAGAAACTCTTTCCACGTGGCGTAGTCCGGGGGACGTTCGGGGAGCCCGAGCGTCTTCGTCAAGATCGCCCCGACCCCCTGGGCCTCCAGCACGAGGGGGACCTCGTAGATCACCGGCTGGTCGGGCACCGAAATCACCGCCTCCGGCGGGACATCGCAGAAGAGCGAAATCTTTGCCTTGATGTCGGGCGAGAGGGGCAGCGGACCGCGGGCGATGATGATGTTCGGCCGGATCCCGATCGCCCGGAGCTCCCGAACGGAGTGCTGGGTCGGCTTCGTCTTCGGCTCGCCGACCGGGCCGACCACCGGCACGAGCGTCGTGTGGACGAACGCCATGTGGCCTTCGCCGAGCTCGTAGGAAAGTTCGCGCAGCGCCTCAAGGAACGGCATCGACTCGATGTCGCCGACCGTACCGCCGACCTCGACGAGGACGACCTCCGCCCCCGCCGCCTGGGCGACCTCGCGGATCGTCCGTTTAATCTCGCCGGTAACGTGCGGAATGATCTGGACCGTGTTGCCGAGGTAGTCGCCCCGCCGCTCCTTCTCGATGACGGCGCGGTAGATCTTGCCGGTGGTGAGGTTGTGTGTGCCCGCAAGATTCTGGCCCAAGAACCGCTCGTAGTTCCCGAGGTCGAGGTCGACCTCCGTCCCGTCGTCCAGGACGAACACCTCGCCGTGCTGGTACGGGTTCATCGTTCCCGCGTCCACATTGAGGTACGGGTCGATCTTGACGATCGTCACGGCGATACCACGGGCTTTCAACAGTCGCGCGAGCGAGGAGGTCGTGATTCCCTTCCCAAGACCGGAAATCACTCCGCCGCTCACCACCAATACCTTCACAGAACCTCCGACGCGCTCGGGTAGCGGGCTCTTCGCATAAAGTCTAGCCCAGATTTTCGGGCGCCGGCAGCTGACGAACCGCCCGGCACGCCCGCCGGGGGGTTTAGAGCGGAACGCGACGCCCGGCGGGGTCGCGGTGGAACGCTCCGAATTCGCTCAGCCCCGCGACGAGCGCCGCGGGGAACACCGGGCCGTCCACACAGACGTGGTACGGACCGATCGCACAGGCATCGCACATTCCGAGCGCGCACTTCATGTGCCGCTCCATCGAGCAGAACACGGGAACAGAACGCGCGGCGGCCGCGGTCACGACTTTCTTCATCATCACCTCGGGGCCACAGGTCCAAACGGCATCGTACGGCTCCGAGGCGAGCAACTGCTCCGCGACGAGCGTCACGAAACCTTTCGTGCCCTCGGAGCCGTCGTCCGTGGCGACCTCGACCCGAGCTCCCATCCCGCGGAACCGGTCCTTGAACAGGAGCTCGGGCGCCCGGGTCGCCCCGAGCGCCACGGTGACCGACGATCCTCGAGCCCGAACCCGGTCGGCCGCAGGAGCGAGGACTGCGGCACCCGAACCCCCGCTCACGATGAGGACTCGCTTCGGCGAAAGGTCGAACCGGTTCCCGTACGGGCCACGGATCCCCACGAGGTCGCCCGGGCGGACCGACTGGGCGCGCCGGCTCGTGCCGCCCATCGCTTTGATGGTGACCCCCTTCGACGGCCCCTCCGTGTAGGACAGCGACATCGGGATCTCATCGTCCCCGGGCAGCCAGATCATCACGAACTGGCCCGGGTCGGCGGGGGCGGGATACGGGAATCGGAGCGTAACGGTCGACGGGGTCTCGAGGACCCGCTCCGACACCCGGACGACCGTGCGCACGGTGACCACCTAGCGGGTCCCCGATATAGCCGCTCGGTCGGCGGCGCGCACAGGCCTTCAGTCCGGCGGACGCGAGCCCGCGCGATGGGCGACACCCACCGCGTCCTCGAGGCGCGTGAACCCGAGCTCGTCGAGCAGCCCGGAAAGGTCCTTCGCGAGGCGGCCGAACACCCCGATCCCGTCGAACGTGACCTGCGTCCCGACCTCGACCGCCCGTGCGCCCGCCATCACGTATTCGAGGGCGTCGCGGGCGTTCGCGACCCCCCCCACCCCGACGACGGGAATGGAGACCTTCTCGAAGATCTGCCAGACGCAGGCGAGGCCGACCGGCTTCACCGCGGGGCCGCTCAATCCACCGAGACCGTGAGCGAGGACCGGCCGGCGGAGCTGGACGTCGATTGCGATCGCGCGCAGGGTGTTGATCGCGCTCACGGCCGCCGCGCCCCCGCGCTCGGCCGCGCGCGCGAGACCGGCCGCGTCCGAGGTGTTGGGGGTGATCTTCGCGATGACGGGAACGGAGACCGCCTGCGTCACGGCGCGTACCACCTTCTCGACATCCTCCGGCGTGCTGCCGATCTCGGTGCCGAACCCCTCGGCGTGCGGGCAGCTCAAGTTGAGCTCGAGAGCCACCACACCGGTCGCGGCCATCCGGGTTGCGAGACGGGCGAACTCCTCCGGCGTCCCGCCGAAGATGGAGCCAATGACCGTCGCGCCCGCCCGGCGGGCCACTTCGATCTCGCGGGGGTACTCCTCAATCCCCGGGTTCGGGAGCCCCATCGCATTGAGGAGGCCCCATCGTTCGTACGCCTCGATCGTTGGGTTCGGGTAGCCCAAGCGAGGCTCGGAGCCGATCGACTTCGTAATCACCCCGCCGGCGCCGGCCCGCCATGCGCCGGCGAGCGACTCGCCGCTCTCCCCCCAGATTCCCGACGCCAGAAGGAATGGGTTCCGTAGGTCGATACCGGCCAGGCGGACCCTGAGCTCGGCCACGGAGCGCGGGACGGGTGGTGCCCTTAAATCGACTCGCCCGGATGAGGCCGAAGCCCATGCATCTCGAACGGCTCACGGACGCCGCCCGGGAGGCTCTCGAGAAAGCGTTCCAACGGGCGGCCGAGCTGCGGCACCCGGCCGTCGAGCCGGAACATCTCCTCGCCGCGCTCCTCGAGTCCACGGAGAGCCCGGCGTCGGCGATTCTCTCCGGCCTCAAGGTACCGGTCGACCGGTTGCAGACCCGGATCTCCGAGCGGTTGCAGAGCCTCCCGACCGCGGACCGCGTCGCTCCCTCGGACCAATACCTCTCCCGCGACCTCTCGAAAGCGGTCGACGCCGCCGAAGCGGAGGCGGGCAAGCGCCATGATCGCTACACCACCGCGGACGAGCTGCTCCTGGGGCTGCTCTCGGTTCCGTCGCCCGCCCGCGACCTCCTGGAGGAGTTCGGCGTGCGTCGCGCGGCGGTCGAGTCCGCCCTCGAGGGGCTTCGTGGGACGGACCACCCGGTCGAGAGCCGGACCGAGGAAGCCCAGTACCAAGCGCTCGAAAAGTACGGTCGGGACCTCACGGCCCTCGCCCGGGCCCGCAAGCTCGACCCGGTGATCGGACGGGATGACGAGATCCGCCGCGTGATTCAGATTCTGTCGCGCCGGACCAAGAACAATCCGGTCCTGATCGGGGAACCGGGGGTCGGGAAGACGGCCGTCGTGGAGGGCCTCGCCCAGCGGGTGGCCACCAAGGACGTTCCGGATTCGCTCCGCGACCGCCGCGTGGTCGCGCTCGACCTCGGCAGCCTCCTCGCGGGAGCCAAGTTCCGGGGCGAGTTCGAAGAGCGGATCAAGGCCGTGCTGAAGGAAGTGGAGCGTTCCGAAGGCCAGGTGATCCTGTTCATCGACGAGCTCCATACGCTCGTTCACGCCGGGGCGACGGAGGGCGGAGCGCTCGACGCCTCGAACCTGCTCAAGCCCGCCCTCGCACGGGGAACGCTCCACTGTATCGGTGCGACGACCACCCAGGAGTACCGCCGGTACATCGAGAAGGACGCGGCGCTCGAACGACGGTTCCAACCCGTGCCGGTCGCCGAGCCGACCGTCGAGGACACGGTCTCCATCCTGCGCGGACTCCGGGAGCGCTACGAGCTCCACCACGGTGTGCGGATCCACGACTCGGCGCTGGTCGCCGCGGCGACGCTCTCCGCGCGCTACATCTCCGACCGGCATCTCCCGGACAAAGCGATCGACGCCATCGACGAGGCCGCTTCGATGGTGCGGCTCGCCCTCGACTCCCGACCGAGCGAGCTCGACCAGCTATCGCGGCGGATCCGCCAGCTCGAGATCGAGCGGACCGCCCTCGCCCGCGAAAAGGACGTCGCGAGCCGGGAGCGTCTGAAGGCGCTCGACAAGGAGCTCGCGAACCTCAAGGAGAAGGAAAAGAGCCTCGCGGCCCGCTGGCAGCGGGAGAAGGAACACGTCGAGCAGCTGCGGGGCCTCCGCGCGCAGCTCGATGAGGCGAAGGCCCAGGAGGAGCAGGCCGAGCGCTCGGGCGACCTCGAGGCAGCCGCTCGGCTACGCTACGGAACGGTCCCGGAGCTGCAGAAGAAGGTCGACGCTCTCACGAAGGAGGCCGAAGGCACCCCGACGGGGTCGCTGCTGCGCGAGGAGGTCACCGAGGACGATGTCGCGCTGGTCATCTCGAAGTGGAGCGGTATCCCGGTGACGCGGCTTCTCCAGGGCGAGATGAAGCGGCTCCTCACGATGGAGGAGAGCCTGCGGAAGAGGGTCATCGGGCAGGACGAAGCGGTCGCCGCGGTCTCGAAGGCCGTACGTCGCGCCCGCTCCGGGCTCGGGGACCCGAACCGCCCGATGGGGACGTTCCTTTTCATCGGCCCGACCGGAGTCGGTAAGACGGAGCTCGCGAAGGCGCTCGCCGAGTTCCTGTTCCACTCGGAGAAGGCGCTCGTGCGGATCGACATGAGCGAGTACATGGAGAAGCACACCGTCGCACGCCTCATCGGGGCGCCGCCCGTGTACGTCGGTTACGAGGAAGGTGGCCAACTCACCGAGGCCGTGCGGACGCGACCGTACACGGTGATCCTGTTCGACGAAGTCGAGAAGGCGCACGCCGACGTGGTGAACGTGCTGCTCCAGCTGATGGACGACGGCCGCCTCACCGACGGACAGGGCCGGACGGTCGATTTCCGCAACACGCTCGTGATCCTGACGAGCAACCTCGGCTCGGACCTCATCGCGGGGGCGCGGTCGGACGAGGAACGCCGAAAGCTTCTCGAGCCCGCGCTGAGAGCCCAGTTCCGCCCGGAGTTCCTGAACCGCCTCGACGAGGTGGTGATCTTCCACGCGCTCACCGAACCCGAGATCGAGGAGATCGTCGACCTGCAGCTCGCCCAAGTCACCGCCCGGCTCGAAGATCGGCGCATTCGCTTGGTCGCGAGCCCCACCGCCCGTTCGCTCCTCGCCGGCGCCGGTTTCGACCCCACGTTCGGCGCCCGTCCGCTCAAGCGCACGATCCAGCGTCTCGTCGTCGACCCGCTCACCGCGAAGCTCTTGGCCGGCGAGGTCCGGGATGGGAGCGAGGTCCGTATTGACGCGAACAACGGAGCGGTCGTGCTCACCGTGACCGCCCCGAAAGGCGCCGGGAGGGCCCCGTGACGACCGGGGTGACGGTCGCGGTCGTCGGCGCCGCCAACGTGGCGAAGGAGCTCGGGAAGCACGGCACTGAGTCGGACGTTACGCTGTTCAATTCGGTCACCGAGGGCCACGCGACGACCATCGTGGAGCCGACGCAGTTTCCGGAGAAATTCGCTCCGCTCCTGAACGCCCTCGCCATGGCCGACCAGTGCCTGCTGGTGGTGAGCGAACTCACGCGCCCCGTGGCGGAAACGATCGCGACCGTCGAGCTCGCGGACGTGCCCACCACCATCGTCCTCGGTCCGGCGGTCGGCGAATCGGAGCTCGCGCGCGCCCTCAAGGGTGGTCGGCTCGAGGGGGCGCCGCGCGTGCCGCTCGACCTTCCTCATCTTCGCGAACGCATCGAGGGATGGCGGGCTCCCCTCGTCGAGGGGGACGTGATGGTGCCGGTGGACCACTATTTCCCGGTGAAGGGCGTCGGCACCGTCGTGCTCGGGGTGGTGCGCCGGGGCGTTCTGCACGCGCACGAGCGGCTGCGGCTCTGGCCCACCCCCAAGGTCGTCGAGGTTCGTTCGATCCAGGTCCACGACGTCGACCGCACGGAGGCGGAATGCGGCGAGCGGGTCGGGGTCGCGATCAAGGGGGTCGACGTGGACGAGCTCGCGCGCGGCCAGGTGTTGGCGCCCGAGGGGTCGCTCACCGAGGGCGCCGAACTCGCGGGCAGGGCGTTCCAGCGCTGCCGGTACTACCGGGGGGACGCCGGGGTCGGCGCCGCCGTGCATGTCGCCCACGGCCTCCAGGTCGTCCCGGCGGAGATCGGCGAGGTCGGGCCGGCCGGCGTACGCGTCACGGCGGACCGACCGGTCGCTCGAATCCCCGGCGCCCCCGCCTACCTCATCGACCTATCGGTCCCGGCGGGGCCTCGATTGATGGGTCGGTTCTCGGTCTCCGTGTAAGACGCCGGGAGCCGCATCCGGTCGGCGCGGAGCGAGGGGCGGGCCTACGCGAACATCGTGACGGACTCCTTGCGGAGTTCTTCCTCGCCGACGACCTTCTCGATCGCACGGTCGAAGTCCGCCGTCGTCACGCTGTCGCGCTCCTCGCGGATCGCCCACATGCCGGCTTCGGTGCAGATCGCGCGGATGTCCGCGCCGGTCGCGCCTTCGCACCGGTTCGCAAGCGCCTCGAAGTCGATCGGCTCGTGAAGCGCCATCCCGCGAGTATGGATCTTGAAGATCTCCGCGCGTCCGCCGAAGCCCGGCACCGGGATCTCGATGATCCGGTCGAAGCGGCCGGGGCGAAGGAGCGCGTCATCGAGGATGTCGGGCCGGTTCGTCGCCGCGATGATCTTGACGTTCGCGAGCGGCTCGAACCCGTCCATCTCGGCGAGCAGCTGCATCAGCGTCCGCTGGACCTCCCGGTCCCCGCTCGTCGCCACCTCGAGGCGCTTCGCGCCGATCGAGTCGACCTCGTCGATGAAGATGATCGTCGGCGCCTTCTCGCGGGCCAGCTGGAACAGTTCGCGGACGAGCCGCGCACCCTCCCCGATGTATTTCTGCACGAGCTCGCTGCCGGCCAGGCGGACGAACGTCGCGTTCGTGTGGTGCGCCACGGCCTTCGCGATGAGGGTTTTACCCGTTCCCGGCGAGCCGATCAGGAGCACGCCTTTCGGCGGGTCGACCCCGACTTTCTTGTAGAGCTCCGAGCGGAGGAGCGGATACTCGACCGCCTCCCGGATCTCGCGGATCTGGTCGGCGAGGCCGCCGATGTCGTTGTAGGCGACCTTCGGCTTGTCGACGATCTCGCTCGCCGTGACGAGCGGGTCGAGCGAGGCGGGAAGGATCCCCATCACTGCGAGGGTCTGCTTGTTGAGGGCCACGCGGCTTCCCACGGTGATCTTCCCGTGCTCCACCGTCTCCGCGGCGTTGACCACGAAATCGGGACCGGTGGAGGACTTGACGATCACCCGCCCGTCGGTGAGGACGTCCCGGACGCTGCCGACGATCAGCGGAGGGTAGCGCAGACGGTCGAGCTCCGTCTTGAGTCGCTTCACCTCGCGCTGGAGGCGAAGGATCTCTGCCTCCATGTAGTGGCGCTCGCTCTCCACGCGCTTGATCGCCTCGGCCAGCTGAGTGTTCCGTAGCTCCAGGAAATTGAGGCGGTCGAACGCGTCGTGCTCGGGAGTGGGCGCTTCAGGTTCGCTCATGGTTGTACGAACGGTGTCGCCACGGCGGCGCTATCAATCATAAAGCGGTTCCGCTTATAACTACGCATGACCAGAAGCCCCGGGCGAGGTCGATGAGCCGCCCGCTCGCCCGGACCGCCCGCGCCTTCGCCCCCGGTCACGTCACCGGAATTTTTCGGCCGGAGATGACCTACCGGGACCCCCGGGGACGCGGCTCGGTCGGGGCGGGGGTCGTCCTCGAATTGGGCGCGTGGGCCGAGGCTCGGTTCCTGCCGGGCACCCGAGCGATCGTGCGCGTGACCGGCGACTATCCCGGTCCGTGGCCGATTTCGGAGGACGTGGCGCGCCGGCTGGCTCCCCGCCGCCCGGCCAACTCTCGGTCCGGCTCTCGCACGAACTTCCCGTCGGGCAGGGATTCGGCATGAGCGCCGCGGGGGCTTTGGCGACCGCCCTCGCGGTTCGAGCGGTCGCGGGCGGGTCCCGGTCGCACGCCGTCGAGGTGGCGCATCTCGCCGACCTCTTCGGCGGCGGTGGCCTCGGCGGCGTCGCCGCCATTCTCGGCGGGGGACTCGAAATCCGCACCCGAGCCGGGGTGCCTCCGCTCGGGCGAGTCGTCCATCGACCCTTTGACCCGAAACTCCTGGTGGGGGTGGTAGGGCGGCCGATCCCCTCGCCGTCCGTGCTGGGCGACCCGGTAGCTATCAGGCGTATCGCGGCCGCCGCTCGTGGCTGGGAGCGAGAGGCTCCCACGGCCGCGGGGCCCTTCCTTCGACTCGCCGAACGGTTCACGGACCGGGTTGGACTCGCCTCCGCGGCCGTCGATCGCACGGTGCGCGCCCTTCGCCGCCGCGGAGCGTGGGCCGCTCAGGCGATGTTCGGCGAGAGCTTCTTCGCGGTACCGCGATCGCCCGGCGCCCGAGCGGACTGCCTCGACTGGTTGCGGGAGGAGGGGGTCCGGGCCGTCGAGATCGCCGCGGCGCGGGCAGGAGGTCGCCTGAATCCTCGCCGCCCGAGTTGAGGGCCCGGCCGGGCCACCTCGGGGGCGCCCGCGTGCCGCAAGCCTTTTAGTGGAAGGCCAGTCTCGGCCGCTCCCATGACGCGCAAGCCCGCCCGCATGTACCGCAAGGTCGAGGGGCAGGTCTACACCCGCCAAGAGTACATGGGCGGGATTCCGACGTGCCGGGTCACTCAGTTCGACACCGGCAACCTGCACGTCGAGTTCCCGGTCAGTCTGAGCCTTGGCACGGAGGAGGCGGCTCAAGTGCGGGACATCGCGCTCGAGGCGGCCCGGGTGAGCGCGGTCCGTGTCCTCGAGAAGTCCGCCCCCAACGAGTTCCACCTCAAGGTTCGCCGATTCCCGCATCAGATCCTGCGGGAACACAAGATGGCGATGGGGGCCGGGGCCGACCGTATCTCCGACGGGATGCGCGCCGCGTTCGGCAAACCGGTCGGCCATGCGGTCCGTGCGTCAATCGGCTCGGAGCTGCTAACGATCTACACGACCGAGGCGCACGTCGACGTCGCGAAGGAAGCGCTGCGCAAGGCGTCCCACAAGCTCCCGGTGCCGACCCGGGTCATCGTCCGTCAGCGGGCTTCGTAGACCGTCCGCCGCGGACGACGAGCACCGGGCAAGGTGCGTGCGCCACGAGGGCCGAGGAGATGCTTCCGATCAGGAGTCGCTTCGCGGCGGACATCCCCCGCGACCCGACCACCACGAGGTCGGCCGGATGGGCGTCGAGGAACGCGAGGATCTCGTCAATGACCACTCCGTCCGGGCAGGCACCCGTCACCGCGGAAACCCCCGCCTCCCGGGCTCGCTTGACCGCCGCCTCGACGAGCGCTCGGTAGGGTGCGGTGTCGGTCTGGGCGACCGGCGCCGCCAAGTAGGCGTTGCCCGAAGGCATGTAGACCGGTACGAGCGGGGCGACCGAGAGGATCGTGAGCTCGCTCCCGTACCGTTGCGTGAGGTCGATTGCGGCGTCAAGCGCCTCTTCGGAATGCGCGGACCCATCGATGGCGACCGTAATGCGGGCGAACCGGTTGGGCGTCATTCGGGGAAGCGGACGGGCCTAAGGCTACTTGGGTCTTCCGGGAGCCCTCACCCCGGAACCTCGGTCCCCGTCCCACTCGCCTCCGTAACTGTTTTTACATGCGGCCCACCTGAGGACGGTGCAAGGTGACTCGAGTGGCCCCTGTCTGTAGCAACTGCGGTGGAACCGACTTCGTCTGGGCGAACGACCTCAAGACGGGCAGTCTCGGCGGCGGGTCCCTGTCCCTGCGTTCGCGAGGAGAGCTGTCGCTCGGCACTCGGATCTGCCGCGCGTGCGGCCACGCGGACCTGTTTCTGAAGGACCCTTCGATCCTCCGGATGCCGCACACTTGGCGGCCCGGTGAGTTCACCCCGATCGTTCCGCGAGCCCCGGCTCCACCCGCCCACCATCCCCTGCCCGCACCCCCGGCCCCGACTCCCGCCCCAGCTTTGGTTCCCGCCCCGGCTCCAGCGGCCCCGGCTCCGGTGACTCCACCTCCGCCTGTGACTCCTCCGCCTCCGCCTGCGGAACCTGCCCCGGTCGCTCCCGCCCCCGCGGCACCGGCCCCGGAGACGCCCGCCGCCGCGCCCATATCAGCGGAACCGGAGCCGGCGCCCGCCGCCGCGGAGCCGTCCAAGAAGACCACCCGGCGCAAGAGCACGAAGGCGAAGAGTGGCGGCGACTCGTCGTCGTAAGGTGTTGCGTTTCCCGCTCCTGCAACGCTCTCCTCACGTCTAGCCCGGTGGCCCTGGGGTTGGGAATTCAGCATCGACCCGAAGCCTTTCGCAACCGGCCCGCGCGAACCAGCTCGACGGCGCACCACCGAGCTCGTCCGTGAATGGAATAAGTAGAGGTGCCCAGCTAGGACTCTCGGCGAGGGCCTTCCTCAGGCTCGAGTCCCATGCGGCTCTGGGTGTACGCGGTCCGCCGCGTCGTGCTGGCGGTTCCGGTCCTGATTGGAGCGATGACCGTTCTGTTCGTCATTTTTAGTGCGCTGCCTGCGCCCACCATCCCCTGCACTTCGCATCCCAGCGGAACATCGCCACCCTGCACTCGCCTGATTCCGTGCCCGCAGGACCCGAGCAAGCTCTGCCCGAACCCGGTGTTCACGGGCGACAACGCGCTCGGACTCAATCAACCCGTCTACCTGCAGTGGTTCTACTACCTGGAGCACGCGCTTACCTTCCACTGGGGGTCCGTGGACCAAGGCAGCGCGTTGGGCACGGGGGAAACCGGGTCCGGCTTACCGTTCCTGGCGGGACAATCGGTGAGCGGGTTGATCGGGGAGTTCCTGCCGTACTCGCTCGAACTCTTGGCCCTGACCCTGGTTTTCACGCTCGTGATCGTTGTGCCCCTGCGGAACCGAGCGTTGGCGAGCCCGGGCGGACTCGCGGACCGTGCCGCGGGAGCGTGGGTCACCTCGGGGTTCAGCATTCCGTTGTTCCTCGTAGGGATGCTCGCCATGGTGGGGACGGTGTTCGCCCTGGGCGGTCCCGCCGCCGCCTCCCCCATCTGCGGGAGTCAGGCGACCGCCTTTTTCGACCTGTTCGGGTCTTGGCCTATTCCGCCCTGTTCGACGCTCTACGGGACCACGAACATCGGCCCGTTCGGGTATCCCAACTGGCTCGGTATTGGGTACATCAGTACCCCGACCGGTTTCCCGACCTTGGACGCCCTAGTCCACGGGGACGGGTGGCTTGCTTTGGACACGCTGTCCCGCATGGTACTCCCGGCACTCGTGCTCGCCTTCATCGCCGTAGCCGTCATCCTCCGATACGCCGGGTATCGGCCATGCGCGCCGGCGGGCCGGGAGCACTTCGACGCGGTCCGAGGGCTCGGGCTTCCGGAGGAGGTGGAGCGTCGTCGGGTGGGACGCTCCACGCTCGTCGAGCTCACGGGTGGCCTCGGGCCGGCCTTGGTCGCGGTGTTGGGAATGCTCCCGGTTGTCGAGGTCCTCTTCAGTCTCTGGGGAATCGGTCGGTTGCTCGCGTACTCGGTGGTCGGCGGGGCTCCGGATTGGGATTTCGGCATCCTCTTCGGAGTCTTGCTGACGTGTACGTGGCTCATCGTCGGCGCGAACCTGGTGATCGACGTGGTGCGCGCATACCTGGACCCGAGGTACCGCGTGAAGGGGGGTCCTTCCCTCTTCGTGGCTCCCGCGGGGTCGTTGGGGACATCGTGGCCGAACGACCGGGCCGTCAACATCTGATGTGATCGAGGTCCCTCGTTCGCGAATCGGGGTTTCGGAAATGGATGCGTCGCGCTCGCCTAGAGGACGCCCGCCCGGCCCCCCTCTCCAGGGCCGTGGGTGATTCGAGCGTCGACCGCCCCGGTCCGAATCACCTCGGCGGTCGGGAGTGCGAGCGACTTGGGTCGATGGCCCGCCCTTTCCGAGGACGAGGCCATTGGAACTAGAGACGCTCGGGGCTTCCGCCGGCGGTGAGTGCCCGCGGAGTCCCAACCCGCCGAGAAAATAGCGGGGCATGGGTTTCCCGATTTGTTCAAATCTGTGAGACGAAGTGGGAGCAGCCGCCTCCGAGGGCGAGGGGGTACCTGGGTACATCCGGTCGGTCGCCGGCGGTGGTGCGTTGCCGAAGTCCTGGCCCGATCCTACGCAACGGGAGCCTCGATTTCGAAGGTGGCGTGAACAATACCGAACGCCTCCTCCATCCTGCTTCGAAGTAGTCTCGTGACCTCCATCCCCTCCTTCATCGACATATCCCGTACACCGACGTGGGCGGTGAGACAGACAAGAGTATCGCAGACCGCCCAGACATGCAGATCATGGACCTCTCGGACCCCGGGAACGGAGAGCGCGACGCGAGTGATTTCCTCGGTGGAGAGCCCTCGGGGAGTCCGTTCCGTCAAAACCTCCCACCCCCCGCGGAGAAGAGGAACACTCTCGTAGACTAGAATTCCGGCAATCACCAGGGCCCCCAGAGTATCCGCCCATCCGAAGGCAGGGCGAACGAGGATCGTTAGCCCCGCGGCCAACAGGGTTGCGGTAATCGCAACGTCGCTTGCAAGGTGAACCACCACACTCCTCAGATTGAGATCCCGGACTCGGCCCGGCAATCGACCGAGAGCCCGCAGGTTGACGATCCGTAGTGCCAAGGTTGGAACAGCAGCGACCAACAGCCAAACCGGGTCAACCGTCCCCGCGAAACTAGCCGACCGCAGCAGCGCGACGAGTGCCTCGTAACCGAAGGCGGCGCCGGTTCCGAGGACAAGGAGACCGTTGAGTATCCCAGCGAAGATCTCGATCCGATGCTTCCCGTAGGTGAACTTCGGGGAGACTCCCGACCTCGTTCCCTGGAGGGCGGTCCAAGAAACGGCGAAGGCCATGATGTCGGGGATATTGTGAACGGCATCTACCGTGAGTGAAAGACTGCGAGAAAACAGCGCGCCGAGCGACTCTATGGCGAGGATTGCGACAGAAAGGAACACTGCGAGGCGCAGCCCGTAGAGGATCCGCTGTTCGGCCTCCCCTTCTCCGTGCGACAGTTCTGTCATTCCTTCGCCACGAAGCGGAGGAGGGAGACTGGTCGTGCCAAATAAGGGCGTGCGTGCGGATGCAGACCGTCACGCCTCCTGGTCGTGCGGGTGCGGCGCGCCCGACCGGAGATGTGGGCAAGTCGCGCGACGGACGGGGACCCCCCTCCTCTTCGTGCCCGACCCTCGCCCAGAGGAGGGGATCCCGACGGAAGGAGTACCTTTCCGCGAACCCGAGAGCAGTCCCGCCCAACGGTTCAGCGGGAGTATGGCCCGCTCAAGTGCGATGGCCCCGCCCCCAGAAAGGTAGCGGGGCAGGGACTTCCCGATTGGTTCAAATCCACGACCTGAAGATGGAACAGCAGCTTCCACCGTCGAGGGGGGTCACGGTGGCGCATCCGGTAGCTTGTTCACGAAGGGGGGCGCTGCGATCAGCTAGCGTGCGCCCGGTCGAAGGCCCTCAAGCGGGTCGTAAGGAGCAGGCTGATCAACACTCCGACCAGGAAGACCGCCCCAGCGACGGTGACCAGCACCTGGGGCCCGATGGGTAGACCGGCGAGATACTTACCGGTCAGTGTCGGCAGATTGACCAGCAGCGACGTGTCGATGTAGCCGAGGAGCCAAATCACACCGATCACGGCTACGACGAGGACGATGAGGGCGATGAGGAACCTCAGCTGCAACCCCGCGATCAGCCCGAGGACCAAGATGACCGTGTAGTAGAGCACCCATGCCGGAACCACGAACGTTCCCCCCGGAGGCAACGAGCTGGTGCCACAACTGGAATGAGCCCCCGGTATAAACGACTTGGTAAGATCGGCCGTGTTGTGCGACGGTGGCGACGCCGAAGGCGTAAGTGGCTCGTCGGGGCACTGTCGGCTCCGTCGGGCACGACCCGCCGCCGAAGACAACGCCCGTTCGACGGTCGGAGCCGCTCGGGACGTCCGTCCTCCAACGAAAGGATAATGAGAACCCAGCCCGGATACACATCCATACGGACTCGCCCCGGGAGCAGACTCAAGTGACCGAACCCCCGTCGCCGTCGACCAACCGGGATGAGCTGGTTCGGCGGGCCCGGGTGCTCGGGTTCACGGGGGCGGGGGTCTGCTTCTTGGTCTCGCAGATCGGCCTGCTCTGGGTCCTTGCCACCGGAGGGATAGGCCCGGCCCCGTCCGTGGCGGCGACCGTCTGGCTGTTGTCCTCGCTCGTAATGGTCCTCTTCGTTTTCGTCGTGGCGGACTCCTACCGGACGAACCCGCGCTGGATTCGCCAGCACGCCCCGGCCGCCGTCACGGACGGCGACGGGTCCGCGACCCCCCGGCACGCCCCGGCCCGTTTCCTCTGAGCCTCGTTGCTCGAACGGCAATTCGATAGCGAGGAGCCTTCCGTCCTGCAGGTCCTCAGTACTCTCCGAAGACCACCTTCCCCGAGACGGCATCCATCGTCACCGTCCGGATGGCGCCCCGGCCGTCCCTCCGGCGCAGGCCCAGGTGCCAAATGGGCAAGAGAGCGAGGCGACCGTCGACCGGCTTTACCCCGAACGTCGTCCGGAGGATTTCGGTGGCCCGGGGGAGCGAGACCTCGATGGGCGGCATCCGCCCGATCTCGCTCGGGAGCGCCGATTTGAACGAAACGTCGGCCTGGTCGGCGAGGTCCTCGATCCGCCCGGCCGACTTCCGAGCGATCTTCTCGAACCGCATCTGCTTCCCCTCGATCGTCATGAACGCGCCGGAGCGGGCACTGACGTAGTAGTCGTCCACGTGGTCCTTCGCCGACGAAAGGAGACTCTTGGAGGTCCACCGGCAGCTGATCTTCCAAACCGGGACCTGGTCGAGCTCCGCAATCGCGACCTCCTCGGTCCTCGTCATCAGCGACGACGCGCGCTTCACCGCGTCGACTTGCGTGACCCTCATGGTGATTCCGAGGACCTCCTGCGTGAGGCCGATCGATGGACGGAACTCCTCCTCGACCGGCCAGTAGAGGTCCTCCTTAGAACCGGGCGACCGGCCCGTCGCGAGGAGACCGGAGGTCACCATTCCCCGTAGTTCCTGCTGGACGACCTCCAAGGGAAGGCCGGTCGAGGTCGCAACTGCCCTCCCGGGGACGGTCTCGCGGGCGCCGTGTACGGCCTCCAGGATCACCTCCCGAATCGGGGAGAGGGAGTCGGCTTCGGACACGGCGGAGAGGGTCGCTGGGGCGGGCTTACCGACGGACGACGGCGCGAGCGGCCGGGCCGCCCGCGCGGGATTCGCCCTGGGGGCCACCGGGGGCGCGGGCATGCCCCGGGGATTGCTGGCCCCGACGGGCGCCGGCCGGGGGGCCGCAGACGCCGGAGCCGGCTCGGGGGGACGGGGTGTCACCACGATGACCCGATAGATTTCCACTGGGCCACCGATTCCTTTCAGTGCCTTTGGTCCCAATCCCTCAATCTTGTACGGCACCTTGTTTCCGACCTGGGCGAAAACCTGCTCCGAAAGGCACACGCCCCCAGGGTCGGCCAAGGGCTCGATGCGGGACGCGATGTTCACGGCGTCTCCGAGTATGTCGGCACCAAAGCCCTCTACATCTCCAACGTGGATGCCTACCCGAACTTGGAGCGGTGCCGCCATCGCCCGCGTGTTCCGGTCATGAAGGTGCCGTTGGAAGTCCACGGCGCACTCGACGGCATCCAGCGCGTCCGGGAACTCGAGGAGGAGGCCATCCCCCATCGACTTGACCTTTCGGCCCCGGTGGATCTGAAGGAGGCCCTGGATGAGGCGCTCCTGCTCTTGCAGAAGGCGCAGGGCGGCGGGTTCGTCCTGTTGGGAAAGGGCCGTATAGCCCACAATGTCCGTGAAGACGATGGCAGCGAGCCGACGCTCGGCGGCCACGGCCGGCCATACCCCTGGTGCAGATTAATTCTCGGGAAGCCGGGTCGGACAGGTTTTCAAAGCGCGCGTTCCGTGCGGGAACCTCTGTCGTCCTCTTGCCCAACCATTTCCCACGTGAGGAGTTTCGCGCGGAGAGGGCTCCCTTTCCGCAAAAACAGGCGCAGTGCCGTCCAAACCGTCAGCAGGAGGTTGAGCCCACGAAGTTGCGATGGCCCCGCCCTCCGAAAGGTAGCGGGGCATGGATTTGAACCATGGATCTACGGGTTATGAGCCCGTCGGGATTTCAGGACGGCCGGCGCCGCCGACCGCTTTCCTGACTACCCTACCCCGCTGCGGCGAGGCCGAGCAGGACGGCGTATTTAGGTGCTTTCGACCGCCGGCGCGATGGCCGGCCCCTTCGGCGTCGGGGCTGCCATCATCGCCTCGCGTTCGAGCGCGAGGAGTCGCTCCCAGGTCTCCCGTACCTCTTCCCCCACCGCCGCCATGTTCTCGGCGGTGAGGTGGCGGAACCGACCCTGGGCCCGGAGGTACTCTTCGACCGGCTTCAGCGTCCCGACCTTGCGCGTGATGTGGTACCGGCCTTCCTCGACCTCGTAGAGGGGAAAGACGCCGGTGTCGGTCGCGAGGCGGCCGATCGCGATCGTCTTCTGGGAGTCGAACCGCCAGCCGGGCGAGCACGGGGCGAAGATATGGAAGAATCGCGGACCGGTCATCCCCTTGGCCTTCTCGACCTTCCGCTCGAAATCCTCGGGGAAGCTCGGGTTGAGCGTCGCCGCGTACGTGGGGTGGTGGGCGAGGACGATCGCCATGATGTCCTTCTTCGGCTCCATCTTGCCCCGCTCGTGCCCCTCGACCGGGGTGGTGGTCGTCCAGGCTCCGAGGGGCGTTTCCCCACTCCGTTGCACGCCGGTGTTCATGTACGCCTCATTGTCGTACATGACGTAAACCGCGTTCGTCCTCCGCTCGAGCATCCCGCTCAACGCCTGAATGCCGATGTCCGCGGTGCCGCCGTCGCCGGCAAAGCCGACGACCGTCACGTCCTTCTGACCCATCGCGTCGAGCGCGGCCCGGATCCCCGAAATCGACGCGCCGGTCGCTTCGATCGGGTTGTCCATCATCGCCACGCCGAGCGCGGTCGTCGGGTACGGGGTCGCGATCACCGTCCAGCAGCACGCCGGTACCGAGACGACGGTGCGCGGCCCGAGCCCCTTCAAGAGCAGGCGCATCGCGAGCGCCGCTCCGCAGCCGGGGCACGCCGAGTGACCACTGAACATCAGCTCTTGCGCCGGTAGGGTGAGTTTAGCCATCGACCGCCACCTCCTCTTCGACATCCGCCCAGTGGACCTCGGGCGTCTTCCCCGAGAGGAGCGTCTCATACATCCGACGGACCACGTGCGGCGTGACGTCGCGTCCGCCGATGCCGGCGTAGAAGCCGGTCACCAGGGGGCGGTGCGGGGTCGGATAGAGCGCGGCGCAGACCTCAGTGCCGGCCGCCCCCATCGGACCGAACGTATACGACCGGTCCGCGACGCCGATCCGGTCGGCCGTCGCCGCGAGCGCGCGGATCTCTTCGTTCGGGAACGGACGGAAGAGACGCAGCTTCGCGAGCCCGACCTTCTTGCCTTGGGCCCGTAGGTCGTCGACGACCCCGCGCGCGGTGGTAGACGAGGTCCCCATCGTGATCAGCACGGCGTCCGCATCGTCGGCCTTGTAGGTCACCACCGGACCACCGTGATACCGACCCGTCGCCCGGCGGTACTCCTCTTCGACCAGGGCGAGGGTCGCCGGGACCCGCTCCATCGCCTGCCCGACCTCCCAGCGGAAGTCGACGTATCGGTCGGGGCCGACGAACGAGCCGAGCCGACTTGCCGTCCCCGGCACGAGGATCGCGTGCGGGTCACGGGGCGGGAGGAACTTGTCCACGACCTCCTGATCGGGAACCACGACCGGTTCGAGCGTGTGGGATAGGTAGAACGCGTCCTCCATCACCATCACCGGGAGTCGGATGTGCGGATGCTCCGCGAGGCGGTACGCCATCAACACCGTGTCGAGAACCTCTTGGTTGCTCTCCGCGTAGAACTGGATCCAGCCTGTATCGCGCTGGCTCATCGAGTCGGTGTGGTCGGCCCCGATGTTCCACGGCGGCCCCACGGCGCGGTTGATGACACCCATCACGATCGGGTCGCGCGCGCCGGACGCCCAGTGGACCAGCTCGTGCATGAGAAGGAGCCCGTGGCTGGACGTGGCGGTATAGACGCGGGCGCCGAGGCCGGACGCGCTCACCACGACCTGCAGGGCGCTGTGTTCCGACTCGACCTTCACGTACTCTGCTTGCAGTGCGCCGGTCGCCACGAAGTCCGCGAGCTTCTCGAAGATCGAGGTCTGCGGCGTGATCGGGTAGGCCGACACGACCTGGACCCGAGCCAGCTTCGCCGCGTACGCCTGGGCCGAGTTGCCCGACATCACCACCGTCGGCATGGTTCCTCCAGTCAGTCCTCCGCTACCATCTCGATCGTCTTCGGGGGGCACTCCTCCGCGCAGATGCCGCACCCCTTGCAGTAATCGAGCCGGATCACCGGGAACCCCTTCGGGTCGAACTCGATCGCGTCGTCAGGGCAGAACTTCCAGCAGAAGTTGCATTTCGTGCAGCGCTCGAGGTGAATGTGCGGTGTGAGCGTTCGCCACGAGGAGGTGTGGATCACCGTCGTCGGCGTGGAGGCGACCGGCCCCTCGGGGAGAGGGGGGAAGGGTTTCGGCACCTTCGGTCGCGGCGGGACCGGGCTCGTCGTGGGTTCGATGAGGCGCACCGCGCCGGCGCCTTCGATCGCCGCGTCCCGGTTCTGCGCGGGCTTCGCGGGGGCGTACTTTTCGATCGCGGTCGCCACCGAGTCGATCGACACGACTCCGCTCGCCCGGGCGAGCGCACCGAGGATCACCGTGTTCACGACCGGCATCGTCGCGGAGCCAAGCCCGTGAGCTAGCGCGATCCGCGACGCGTCGACGGTTGCGCGTCGCGCACCCGGCGGAGCGTCGATCTCGCTCGGCGGCCGACGGGAGTTCACGAGCACGAGTCCGCCGGGCTTCAGCCCGTCGGCCACCGGCTGAGTCTTGAGCAGCCCCGGGTCGAGGACGACCACGATGTCGGGCTTGGTGATCGAAGTCCGGACGCTCATCGGCTTGTCGTCGACCCGGGCGTACGCCGTGACGGGGGCGCCCCGGCGCTCCACACCGAAGAACGGGAAGCACTGCGGAACTTTCCCGTCGAGGAAGACGGCCTGGGCGAGCATTTCCGAGGCCAGCACGGCCCCCTGTCCCCCTCGACCGTGGAACCGGATTTCGATCATAATCGACCGCAGTCGAACCATCCCCAGCATAGTTGATGAAGGGCAAGTGGGGCCGGGTTGACGCTCAATTAATTGCGCGCCCGGCTGTCGGTATTTCCATGGTCGGAATTCGCGCGCTCAAGAAAATCTGGATGGACGGTCGCCTCGTCAACTGGGACGACGCCCGGGTCCACGTTCTCACGCACGGACTCCACTACGGGTACGCGGTGTTCGAGGGGATTCGGTGCCACGACACGCCGAAAGGGCCGGCCATCTGGCGACTGCCGGAGCACACCGACCGATTCCTGAACAGCGCCAAGGTCTACCGGATGAAGCTCCCGTACAGCCACGCCGAGATCAACCAGGCGTGCATCGACGTCGTGCGAGCGAACGGGGTCCCCACCACCTACGTGCGGCCAATCGCCTTCACCGGATACGGCGAGATGGGCCTCGACCCCACGAAGAGCTCGATCCAAGTCGCCGTCATCAACTTCGAGTGGGGCGCTTACTTGGGCGAGGCCGGCGCGGAGAAGGGGATTCGAGCGACCGTCTCGAGCTGGACGCGGGTCGACTCCCGGTCCATGCCGCCGCAAGCGAAGTGCGCAGCGAACTATGCGAACAGCGCGCTCGCCAAGATGGAGGCCTCGGCGGCCGGGTACGACGAAGCGATCCTGCTCAACAGCGCCGGCGTTGTCGCCGAGGGACCCGGAGAAAACATCTTCCGCGTGATGAAGGACGTCGTCAGCACGCCTCCCGCGAGCTCGGGAATCCTTCGGGGGATCACGCGCGACACCATCATCCAGTTCCTGAAGGACGAGCATCTCACCTTCCACCGGACCGACTTCACCCGGGAGGAGCTGTTCACCTCGGACGAGCTGTTCTACACCGGCACCGCCGCCGGGGTGATGCCGATCCGTGAGGTCGATGGCCGGCCCATCGGTTCCGGGAACTATCCGATCACGAAGCGGCTCCGCCAGCGCTACGAGGGGGCGGTCCACGGCCGCCTCCCGGAGTACGAGTCCTGGCTTACCTACACTCGGTAGGCCCCAAGAGACCCCGGAGGCCGGGACCCGCGCACTCGCGGGACTTCGTCACGGCGGCGCGGGACGAGAAGGCGGCCAAGTCATGATTACGATCGCGGCGGCCGCGAGGCCCATCGCGAGGGATAGCCACGCTCCGTCGTTCTGAATCCATGAGGGGGACCCTCCCCAGGGCTCCACCTCCGTCCAAGTGCCGTGCGCGAAAATCCAGACGTCCTGCCACCCCAGCGAGAGTCCCGAGAAATCGGCCCAGCAGCAGCCCCCGACGATCATCACGCCTCCGTCCGAAGGGTCGTCGACGTATCCGTTATCGAGCCGGCCGGGTGGGCCGGTCGGCGGGTTAGCGTCGCTCCACTCGCCCCCGGAGTACCGGAAGGTGGCCCCATAATGGTGCTCGCACGTGTACCCCGGGGTCGAAACGCACGTCCCTACGGCGATGACCGAGCGGGAGGTCGAGTCGAACAGGAATCCCGCGTAGGGAATCAACTGAGGGGCCGTCGAAAGGGACATGGTTCGATTGGTCCAGACTCCTCCGACGTAGCTCCACATGATCGCGAGCGGAGGGTGGACCGGGTTAGCCGAGGCGGGGACGCCGAGGGGATTGTAGTACAGGACGTAACCGTCGGTCGGGTCGTCCACCAGCCCGGCGAACGGGTCGTCGCTGTAGAACCCCACGAACGGAGGAGGGCCCGGCACCGTGACGTTCGTCCATACCCCTCCCGCGTAGGTCCACGTTTCGTTCGTGGCACGACCGTAAACCGAGCCGGTGGTTGCGTTGACGCCGCTCCCCCCGAACAGCATCACCGCTTTGCCCTCGGAGTCGTAAGTCATCAGCCCGAGCATCATATCGGGAGGTGTGCGCCGAACTTCACCGGTCCGGTTGGTCCAGCGGCCGTTCTGAAAGGACCAGCTTTCGTTGAGAGGATGCAAGGTCAACGTCCCCGTGAGGCCCCCGTAGAGGAGGACGTAACCATCTTCGGCATCGTACACGAGGCGAGAATTGTCCTCCATCCCGACAGGAACGCCGGACGTCGACGTGATGTTCGTCCAGTCACCGTGAGCATACGTCCACGTCGAGCCGTCCGCCATCAACCAAACGTCGTAACCTTCCACCGGGTCGTAGGCCGCGAGCCCTCCCTCGAAGGCGAAGGCCGAGGTCGCGGGGCCGCCCGAGGAGGGTGCGGAAGGGGCGAGTCCGGCACCGCCGAGAACCGCGACCACGAGGAGGGCCGCGGAAACGAGAAGGACCGCCAGTAACGCCAATCTGCGTCGACTCCGCACGTTCCTCCGACCGCTCGTTACGGCGCGTCGCATGGCCCCGAATTATTTTATTACCGCCGGCCGCGTGGCCGGCTGCTGGCGAAAGCTCTCGTGGCTCGATCCTGCAACCGGAGTTCTTGCTCGGAGGCTGCGGCCTAGGATGGACGACACCCGCGCCCCCGAGGTGATCCCCGGCCGTTCCTCCGCTCCGCCCAAGAAGCGCGGTCGGGTGTCGGGTCCGGGGATGCTTCTGATCGTTGTGGTGCTCCTGTTGGGCGTCTCGCTCGTGGTCCCGTGGTGGTCCGAAACCGAGGTCGGACCGGGCCCCGAGGGCGTTCGATCGACGCAAAGCTACGCTCCGCTCGCCGGGGTCATGGGAACTTGCTCCCCCTCATGCCCGGCGTACGAAACCGGTCCCCCGATCGGCCCGATTCAGGGTGCCAAGTCGTTCTCTTCGCTCGGACTGAATCGAACGGCCACGCTGTATTACGCCGGTCTCGGCCTCGTGACGATCGGACTTGCGGGAACAGCTCTCGCGGTGGTGACGCTCCCGGCACGGGTCGCCACGTCCGGGCCACGAGGCCGGTTCCACACCGTGTTCCTGAGCGTAGCTCTGCTCGCCACCGTCGCGGCCAGCGCGGCCCTCGCGTGTCTACAGCCAATCGCCTTCCGAGCGGACGCCTCCTCTACCTTCAGTCCGAACAGTGCGTGGACAGCGTCACCGTCTCCCGAGACCAGTTTTTGGGGTAGTTGCGTGCCGGGCCCGACGAATGGGGTGTGTGCGTCCGGTTGGTCGGTGGCCTGGGGACCGGGCCCGGGATGGTACCTCATTACCATCGCCGCCGTCGTGCTGATGGCGGTGCTTTTCCTCCGAAGTCGTGGCGCGCGCGGACCGCCGGCACCACCTTCGGTTGCCGGCTGACCGCGGAAGTGCCGGCGTCGGCGCCTTCCGCCCGGAACGTTACTTCTTCTCCGAGGAGGCCGGGTCGCTCCACTCGTGGATCGGTGTCCGTCGGACACCGGCGGCTCGCGCGAGGGCATTCTTGGTGCCCTCCCGCGCGACCCTGGGCGCGTCGGCGACGTCGGTCTTGACGTCGTGTCCGAGGCCGGACAAGGCTTCCCGCATTTCGTGCAGATGCTCTCGGAATCGGGGCGGTTCGGGCTCTTCGCTCATGGACTCGAGGGTCGGTGTCCTCACTCCCGCCCCAAATACCTTGAGGTGGAGGGGAACTCGTCCCCCTACCCGCCCCGAGTCTCCGGCGCGACCATCGGGGTCCGAAAGTAGCTAGGGCGACCTCCGCCGCCCCCGGGAGGTTCACCTGCGCGGGAACCCATCCGGAATCGTCCGTGCGTCCTCTCCCGTGGGACTCCAACGGTTCGAGCTCGTCGGCGCTCAGTTCACACCGTTAAGAGCGAGGCTTGTTTCGCGCCGCCGTGCAAGTCTCCCGCACGTTGCGACGCTGGCTCACCGGCCCCTCCGCCGACCCCAGTGTCCGATGGCGGTTTTGGTCCGAGGTGGAGGGCTGCCCGCCAAGCGACCGGCGGGTGCGCTCGGCTCGTCGAGCCATCGGGCGCACTGGTTGGGCCGCGCGAATCCTCGCGGACCAGTTCCCGGACGGACACTGGGGAACGCCGGGCTCCTCCGCACGGGAACTCTACCGGCCCAAGTACATCGTGACAAACTGGTTCGCGATTGTGCTCGCGGACCTCGGGATGACTCGGGATGACCGCCGGATCCGGCGCGCCGCCGAGCTAATCATCCGGCGGTGGAGCGCCCGGGGCGGCGACCTCACCGGCCGCGGCGGCGAGGTCTGTGTTACGGGCAACGCGGTCCGGACCCTCATCCGGTTCGGCTATCTCGACCATCCCGCGGTACAGCGTTCCATCGACTGGATCGTGCGAACACAGAAGTCCGACGGTGGCTGGCACTGCTTTCCTTCGCGCTCGGGTACCCTGGATGGTTGGGAAGGGCTCGCCGCCCTGGCGACGATTCCTGAGGACGAACGCACGGAGTCGGTCCGTCGCTCGATCGCTCGGGGGGCGGAGTTCTACCTGCGTCGTCGCCTGATGGACGAGGGCCAGGCGCGGTACCCGCCGTGGTTCCGAATCCACTACCCGAACCACTACTACTACGACATCCTCGTCGGGCTCCGCGTCCTCGCACAACTCGGCTACGGTTCGGACCCCCGCCTGAAACCCGCCCTTCGGTGGTTGCTCGGTAAGCGTCTCCGGGATGGGAGCTGGGCGATCGACGCTGACCACCCCGACCTCGACCCCCAGCACGGTGGATACGAGTTTCCGGGGCCCGTGTTTCCGCTGCGACTCGAGGCGCCGAATCAGCCGAGCCGATGGGTCACCGTCGAGGCACTGAGCGTGCTCGCCCGCTGCGAGCGGCGCGCGACGTGAGCACCGACGAAGGTGCTCACGAGACCCTCGTGACCCATAGGATTCTGTTGACGGCCGAAAAAACACGACGACCGGATCGCGGCGTTCGGTTACCGGCAAACTTGAGCCGAGCACCGTTCGGGCGGTCTTGCGCACGCAAGTTCCGAGCCTCGCTACCGTCAGAAAATCCGGTTCTGCCGGCCAATTCCTTATGAACCATCAACGCGCATCCTCGAGTCATGCGACCGACGAGGCACGGCGAGCAAGGAGCGACCGGCTGGAAGCCCGTCCCCGACCCGCCGGATCGGTTCTCGTCGGGGATTCCCGACTTCGACCGACTGCTGGCCGGAGGCTATAAACGCGGCAGCGTGGCGCTCTTCGAAACGGACGAAACGGTAGGTCTCGAGGACCTCGACCTCCTGCTCTTCCCGACGTACCTGAACGCCCTCTACCAGTCCCGCGGCATGGTTGGGGTCCTTCCGTCCCGGGACACTCCTCACGATTTCCGCGCGCGACTAACCCGCTTGCTCACCCGACGCCGCTTCGATAGCCGCGTACGACTCTTCGACTACGTCGGCGAGGACCAGGGGCTCTCGTATGTCGTCACCATCGGGGACCCCGACGACGACCCGCTTCACCCGCGACGCGACCCGAAGGTGAAGAAGCAGGCCCTCGCCAAGGCGGTGGCCGCCGAGAGGGCCGCTCAGGGCGGCCGCGGACGACCGTTCGTGGAGCTCGTGGCGTTCGAGGTCTTCGACACGCTCATGGGCACCGAGAATGCGCTCAAAGTCCTCTACCGTGGGATCAAACGCACTCGGAATTTGGGGAACCTCGGCATCGGAATCCTCGGCCCGGGCCTCGGTTGCGCGGCCGGAATCCGCCGTATGGTCGATACCCAGTTCGTCCTGCACCGTGACGAAGTCGGTCTCCTCATTCGCGGTGTCCGACCGCTCTTACGGAGCCACGTGATAATCCCGGACCCCTCGACGGGCCCGCCCCACGCAGCGTTCGTGCCTCGGCCGGCCCGCCCGGAGTCGGTGCCATGATGGCTTCCCACACCGTAGGGACGGTGCTCCAGGACCTGAAGGGGCGCTTGGACGGAATAGCGGCCGCTCTCGTGGCGAGGGACGGGTCCGTTCTCTACGCCGACCTCCCGGTGGGCGTCTTCGCGGAGACGTTCTCGGTCATGTGTGCGGCGATCGTGGGCGCGGGAGTGACGGCGCACGGTGAGTTGCGACGGGCGCCGCCCGAGCGCATCGTCGTTGACGGGGCCGATTCCCGGACGGTCATCGTTTGCGCAGGCACCGGGACGATCCTCGTCGTCGTGGTTCAGCTCTCGATGGACCTATCGAAAGTGTTCGGGGAGATCGGCAAGTTCGCTGGCCTACTGGACATCGGCGAACGGTCTCTGCCGGACGATCTCCGCGGCAGAGGCTAGGCGCCCCTCTGCACTGGACGGTAGGCGAGCGCGCCGACAAGCGCCATGACCGGGCCCACAAAACCCCATCGCGGGGGTGGGGGTCCATGCACCAGCGCAAGGAGGCGCTCACGGAACATCCTCGGTTCGATGGCGGTTCGTCAGGGGAGATGCTGGGCGAGAACGTTAGCGACGAAATCGAGGTCGCGGAGTCGATGCTCGGAACCGGTTCGAAGGGGCCCATCGGGAAGCCCCTTCTCGACTCTTAGCGTCGCCTCCCGCCAGTTCGCCATATCGTGCCCTGCCACGTGGATGACGACGTCAAACAGGAATCGGCCATCGTTGGGCGCGTCCGCGAATGTGATGATGGTGATCACGCCGGTAGATTGAATCGCCCGCAGAAGCGGGCCGACGCTCTCGACCGGGTAGTACCCTCCCAGGCGCTGCGCGTTCGATAGGACCGCAACCCTGGGACGACCTGCCGATGCCATCGTTGACAGTACGGCCTGGGTCTGCTCCGGAAGGCGAAGGAAGTCGAGGAGGACCTGAAGGCTCTCGGGGGGCTCGTCGGTGCGTACCACCGCCGAGACGCCAACGTTGGCCCTCGTATGGTCCGGGACCAAGGCGGACGGTCGCTCCACGGCGAGTCGTTCCTTAGGAATCACTTCGCGCGCCAGCGGGTCGGTCTCGGCCACAACTCCTCCGGGGGCTCGAACATCCACCCAAAGGAAGCCCGGGTCGCTCGTGGAGGCCATGGCGTAGGCGACCCAGTTCAGTAGGGGGCGGTTGTCTCCGATAAGAACCACCGACGTGGGGCCTTTGAAGAGGACGCCCGCGTTCGGTTCGCTCAAGATCCTGTTCCTGGCGTTGCTTCTCTCGGGATGCGAGCCCCGTCTATGAGAGTTCTCCCTACCTCCGGGAAATCAGGGGTTTCACGCCGCGCCGTGAGATCGGTCCACCGGGCGAGGCGCTCGTCCATCCTGTTGGGTCTCGTCACCACCGGGCTCGAACCGGAAGTGAACGACCGCGCTGAGATTGAGGCTCGATTACGGGAGCTCCAGGGCCTCGCTCGTTCCATGGACGAGGACATCATCCCGGCCTTTGCCCACCACGCCGAGAGCCGTTGTCGTTCTCGATTCGGGGATGTGCGCTCGGCCGTAGCTTCTCTGGAGAGTTCCGTCCGACTCTGGACGAACCTGGGTTGGCCCGTCGATCTGATGAACGCCCTCGTGGACCCTGGGGAGGTACAGGAGGGCCTCGAGACTACCTCAGTGCTTCGGATGCGTTAGCGCGCGCTCGGGCCGTCGCCCTTGAGCTCGGCGCCGTGGAGGACTCAAGGCGTCTCGAGGAACGAGCTTTTGCCCTCGCGTCCAAAGCCCGTGGGGCCCCGCCACCTACCTAATCGAAATTACCAGCCGTGGAAGGAGGCAGAATGCAGGATTCACAACCCTGAGGAGACGCCGGCAAACTCTCGCGCACGGTCGACCCTCCGCGGGTGACCCGAAGCCGTTGCCTCGGGAAGTCTCCCCGGTTTCGAAACCGGCCTGTTTGCCCGTCCCAGTGCTTGGCCATAAGGACGCAGAAAGGAGAAGTGTCCGGGAACGATTGAGACGCCGTGGACCATGGATGAGATTCCGAGCGCCCGAATGGCCTACGCACCTGGGCTGAGTTGGGTGTGTGCGCTGGCCGTGGCCGGCATCGTACTCACCTTCGGTGTCCTCGCGCTCCTGGCCGGAGTGCTGGGTCTATTCGAATCCGCGGCGTTTCTCATCATCGGGGCGCTGTTCGCGACCTGGGGGGTCTCCCTTTGGCGGCGGTGGAGCCGGGGCCGTCAGCCCGGTCCGAAGGAGTCCTAGGCCGCGGACGCGGTCGGATGCGAACGGGCCCGTTTTTCGGGCGTAGGGATTCTAAGCTCTGTGCCACCCTTCGGTGCGTACGGCCTTCCTTTCGGCCAAGGTCGAGAGTCCCTTGCGTCGAGTGGAGGAGGCGGCCGAGGGAATCCCATGATCGCTCGGCCCACAAGAGAAGTCCCCGCCGATAACAGGTCGCTATTCGGTCCGGATATTTGCTCGTCGGAAGTGCTCCTTCCTATTCGAGAGCAACTTACTTTCGAGCCGGGCCGGGGGAAGCCCCACCCAGCACGAGACGAATCGCGCGAATGAGCTGCTCACGACTCTCCCTTGGGTCGCCCCGGAGGGCCGCCGCCATAAACGTCCCTTGAAGCAGCAGAATCACCGCATCCACGGTCGCACTGGGGTCCTGCATCCGAGGAATTCGTCCCTCGCCTTCGAGATGCTTCAGGAGCTTTCGAAGCTCCTTCCGGTCCCCCGCGGCATCCGCTCGCATCGCCTCCCGTACCTCGGGATCGATGCCCGCGCTCATGACCAGCTGGTGGAAAATAGCGGGGTCGAACTCCCCCGTGAGAATGCCCTCTATGGAGTCGACAATACCTTCGGCCACGTCGCCGTGGGCCAGTCGGTGTTCCAACACCCCGATGTACTGGGCACGAAACTTCGCTTGAATCGCCTCCAGCAGACGGGTCTTCGTCGGGAAGTAAAGGTAGAGCGCCCCTTTGCTCACTCCTATTTCCCGCGCGATGTCCTCCATCGTTCCCGCGGGCACGCCCTTGCGCTTGAACACGGTGGCGGCCGCGTTCACGATCCGGGCTCGGGCTTGTTCCTTGTACTCGGGGACGACCTTCGGCATCGAGACCGACCGTGGGCTCCCAACCGCCTCTACCCAGAATCCCCACCGCCAGTATAATGTCTGTCCTGTCGCATTTTAAATGACTTAAAGATTTTATACTGACTAGCAGTCAGCTATACTCGCCGATCGGAGGTTCGATGGACGCCCGCACCTCAGTGGGAACTCCCCCCGCGAGCCAAGATGCGGGGCCCCCGGCCCCGGACGGGTTTCGGGGGCTGTCGCCCGCCTCGAGCGTCCTGGTGCTCGTGGGCGTGTTCCTCGCGATCCTCATGGGAGCGATGGACGGCCTCGTCGTCTCGACCGTCCTCCCGACGATCGCGAGGGACCTCCACCAGCAGAACGGGGTGCCGTTCGTCGTGAGCGGCTATCTGATTGCCTCGACGCTCGCCATCCCCATCTTCGCTCGGCTCTCCGACATCACCGGTCGCCGCAACGTGTTTCTCGCCGGACTGGCGATCTTCATCGTCGGCTCGGCGCTCGCCGGCGTGAGTCAGAACCTCGGCGAACTGATCGCCTTCCGAAGCCTGCAGGGCTTCGGCGGTGGGGCGGTGTTTCCCGTCGCCATCGCGATGGTGGCGGTCCTGTATCCTCCCGAGTCGCGGGCCAAAGTCATTGGCGCCCTCACCGGAGCCGCCGGAGTCGCCATCGTCGCGGGTCCGTTGCTCGGTAGTTACATCGTTTCGGTCACGACGTGGCGATGGGTGTTCTACATCAACCTCCCCTTCGGCCTCTTCGGTTTTCTCATCATCTGGGCCGCGGTCGGCCCGCTGCGCCCGGAATCACGAGGTTCGTTCGATGTGCTGGGAGCCGTGTTCCTCTCCGCCTGGGTGGCCGCCTTGATGCTCCCGCTCGTCCAGGTTTCGGAAGACGGTTGGACGTGGACCGGCGCCGGGACGTTAAGCTTCCTGGGTGCGGCCGTGGTCTTGTTCCTCGCTTTCCTGCTCTGGGAACTTCGACACCCCGAGCCGTTGGTTCCCCTCCGGTTGCTCGGCCAGCGGGTGGTAGGCTCCTCGAGCGCCATCATGCTGTTCCTAGGGGTAGTGTTCAGCGGGTCACTGACCTTCCTTTCTCTCTTCGTAGGGCTCGTCCTCGGGGGGTCGGCGGCGGAGATCCGCGACGTGATCTACTTCTTCGCGATCCCGATGATCGTGGGGGCGGCCCTTTCCGGGCCGATTCTCGACCGGGTTTCGTATCGCGCGATGGTCGCGCCGGGACTGCTGGTCTCCGGCCTGACCGCCTTCGCCCTGGGTACGATTTCGGCCGCGACCCCTCTGTGGAAACTAGCTTTCGGGTTCCTCCCGGTCGGAGGGCTGGTCCTGCCGCTCGTCCCGGTCGGTTTCGGACTCGGCCTGGCCCTCGCCGGGGCGACGGTCGCCGTCCAGAACGAAGCTCCCCCGGCGGAGGTCGGTGCGGCAGTCGGACTGACTCGTTTTTTCCAAAGCTTGGGGGGAGCGGTCGGGATCTCGCTGCTCACGATTTATCAGGCGGAGCGATTCCAGCAATTGAGCTCGGGGGCGACGTCTCCTTCGGCGCTGCGCGCGGCGCTCGCAGGGTCGTACGCAGACGTCTTCCTCGTAGCCGCAGCTCTCGTGATCGGGGCGTTTGTCTCCGCCCTCTGGCTCCACGGCCGAGTGCTTCCGAAGAGGGTGACCGAGCTTTCCGGAGTCTCGGCTCCCGCGGCTGACCCTCCGCTCGAGAATTCATGACCCCGGACGCGGAGCGTGTCGATGCTCCGACCCGCGAGGTGGTTTCAGAACGAATCTACGACCCCGATAAGAAACCCCGGGCGGTCGGTCCCGAGCTCGTGGGTTTCCTCTCGGTCCATCTCGAGGTTTCCCTGCGGCGAAGCGGGAAAGCCGTCGACCTTGGGTTGAGACCGTCTCTGAGCTAAAAGAAATTCCAGCTGCGGAAGCGAGTCTCGCTTCGGTTGGAATCCCCTCGCTAAAGAGGGAGTTCCAACCGTTCTCCCTCGCCCTCGAGGAGGCGAGCGGTCGGAACCCGTTAGGGCAGCTTGCCCACGACCTTCTCGATATCTTCGATCGAGTACGCGTGGAGAGTCTCACCGACCACGTTCCCGGCAGAGATCACTCCGAGAGCCACCGTGTTAGCCACCTGATCGTTCGGCGCCTCACTCACGACCACGATGTCGTAGCGTCCTGACGTGTAGAGCGCCTGGTGAACCTTGACACCGGGGGTTTTCTCGAGCCTTGCGACGGTGTCCCGCATCCGCTTCGGCGACTCCCTGATCGACTTACGGCCCTGGTCGGTAAACTTGTACAAGGTCACATACAGGGGCATGCTATACCGTAGCACGGTGAGCTAATTACATCTGTCGGTCGCCGGGGCACGCTTGGCAACGACCACCGGTCCCCGAGCGTGCCGGCCTGAGGTCTACTACGATTTCGGAACGGAAACCCGGTAGACCCCAATGGGAGCCTTCACGTTCTTCAACTGGGGATCGGCTACCTCGACCATTTTGACGGGTACTTTGTTCCAGACCTGGTCGTAGACCTGTTGGGAGACACAGATGCCTCCGGGCTCAGCCAACGGCTCGATCCGCGACGCGATATTGACCGCGTCCCCGAAGATGTCGCCGCTGACGGACACCAGGTCTCCGACGTGGATTCCGATGCGGAGCTGAATTGGGCTTCGGCGACGGATTTGGTTCCGCTTGCGCACCGCGCGTTGGACATCGATGGCGCAGGCGGTGGCATCCAAGGCGCTCGAGAACTCCAAGAGGAAAGCGTCGCCGATCGTCTTGACCTCGCGGCCACGGTGTCGAGGGAGCGCCGCCCGGACGAGGGTTCGGTGCTCCTCGAGCAGTTCGAGCGCCCGCGACTCATCCTTCTGGGCCAGGGCCGTGAAGCCGACCATGTCGGTAAACATGATCGCCGACAGCCTCCGTTCTTTCGGAGGCGGGCTCGCCACGTCCCGGGCGAGCTGCACGTTTCGAATGTCACCTGAGGCGTTACGCACCTTGAGCTGGATCGACTCGCCCCGAGCGTGGGCCGTGATCGCCTTCTGAAAACCGCCGATGTTCGCGTCCAGGTCCCCCTCGGTTCCGACGCGCTGCTCGTCGATGGCCATGATGGCGTCGCCCACGCCGACACCGGCCACCAGGGCGACACTATCCTTGCGTGGCGAGGCGACCGGCAGACCGGTCTGGACCGAACCGGCCTCCCCGCTCAGGACCGGTTTTCGCGCATCGACCACGGTGGCGATGCCATGGATCCAGCATAGGCAGATCCCGAGGGAACACGATGGGCACACACATCGGCATTCCAAACCTTCCCGGCTCAACTCCCAGACCGCGACTTCGCAGCCTTTGGCATCCAAAATCTCGAGCGCGCGGGCGTACTCGCGTAGGAGCTCTTCGGCTAGGTCCGCGGTGTTCCCTTCCTCGATAGCCCAGGGGCTGTCGAGTTGACGGTGGGCGACCACGTGCAGAATCGAGTACCCGAAGGTGGCCTGACTCAGGAGCGCGTAGAGGGTCTGCAGAGCCGTGGAGGCAGCGCTCGGCGTTCCGGGCAGCCGTTCCGAAACGAACGCGGGGAGCGGAGCGGCGAAGAGGTCGGGCTCTCCAACCTCGATGCCCATCAATCGGATCCGCAGGGCCTCCATGTGGTCCTCGGCCATCACCCGGACTCGTGCGAGGTAGGCCAACGCCTCCGCGTGCCCCCGCAATGCCTGGGAGATCGGCTCAATTGAAGCGTGAATCTGCCGTTCGATCCCGAGCATAGCCACGATGTGATTCCGCAGCTTCATCTTGTGGGGTTCGTCGACGGCAACGAGTTCGGGCTGAGGTTTTTTCGCGGGCATAGAGCGCGAACCGGGGTCGGATTGCGGCACCCCTGTTTGAAGGTTTGTTAGACCCTCCCGGAACTCGGGGGAGTCCTCTCGAACGATTCGACCGTGAGCCCTTCGCGTCTCACTCATACGATCACTCCGCCGGCCGCGTGAGTGAATATCGAGAAAGGATTCGTTCGCTAGTTCTAGCTTCCCGGTCCCTCTGGTCGGGACCTGGGATATGTCATGTTTACCAGAATCTACATATATCGTGTCGACCTAGGTGAACATGATGTCTACGGCGAAACCGGACCGGGCCCTCGCGAATCGTCTCGAGAGGTTGACGGGAGAAGATGCCGAGTGTTGTGTCCCCGAGTATCAGGACTTGGCCAAGGATGTCGCGGGATCCACGTGGTTTCCCCAGGCCCTGAAGCGTGCGCAGGCTCTCGCCGACGAGAACCGGCTTCTCGCCGTCGCGCTTCTCAAGCGGAGGAAGGAGCTCTGCGCTTGCGAGATCCAGGCGGCCACCGGGCTTACGCATGCGACGGTGAGCCACCACATGGCGATCCTGGTGGACGCAGGGCTCGTCGAATCCCGGCGTGAGGGGAAGTGGATGTACTATCGCTTGAGCGAGCGACCGGAGGTCAGCGTTCCATGAGCGCATCGAAGGTGAGAGCGGTTTCCGATGACACGGTGCGACAGCAGGTCCGAACGCGGTACGGGGGAATCGCCTCGGGTGGAGGGTGCGGCACATCCGAGGGACAATCGTTGAGCTGCTGCGGAGGTGACGCCGGTTCCTCTTGTTGCGGACAGTCCACGCCCGCGACACAGCTCGGCTATTCGGCGGCCGACCTCGCGACCCTTCCCGAGGGAGCGAACCTTGGACTCGGCTGCGGCAATCCGACCGCCATCCTCGCTCTCCAACCGCGACAAGTCGTCCTCGACCTTGGAAGCGGGGGCGGCATCGACTGCTTCCTCGCCGCAAAGAGGGTCGGCACGAAGGGCCACGTGATTGGTGTGGACATGACGCCGGAGATGGTCGCGAGGGCGCGTGCGAACGGCCTAAAGGGGCGCTACCCGAACGTGGAGTTTCGGCTGGGCGAGATCGAACACCTTCCCGTCGCGGACGGGACGGTGGACGTTGTCATCTCGAACTGTGTCATCAACCTCGTCCCCGACAAGGGACAGGTCTATCGCGAATCGTTCCGAGTTCTCCGTCCCGGTGGTCGCCTCGCCATCTCGGATGTCGTAGCCACACGGCCCATCCGGGCGAAAGACCGAGCAAACCTGACACTTTGGTCGTCCTGTTCATCGGGAGCCCTCGAGGTCCGGGAAGTCAAGTTCCTTCTCCGCCGAGCGGGCTTCAAGGGCGTCCGGGTCGACCTGAAGGTGCCGAACGAGGTTCCGCCGTCGCTCAAGGGTCAGGCGTCCCTTGGAGTGGTCTCGGCCGACATCACTGCCACGAAGCCGGCGGGTTGATGCTCGATGGCCGAGAAGACTGTCCTTTTCATCTGCGTCGAGAACGCGTGTCGCTCCCTCATGGCGGAGGCAATGTTCAACTGGAATCCGGCTCGCGGTTGGCGAGCCACTTCCGCCGGGACTCAGCCTGCCACCGCCCCGAATCCGAGGACGGAGGGCATGTTACACGAGATTGGGCTGGAGATGCCTCCCCACCCGCCGCAGCTCCTGACGGACGAGATGATGACCGCGTCGAAAGTGATCGTCACGATGGGCTGCCTCGACAGTGCGAGTTGTCCCGCGAAGCTGAAGGTTATCGAGGTCCGAGATTGGGCTCTTCCCGATCCTGCGAAACTCGACGATGCGGGGTTCCGCCAGGTTCGGCGAAACCTTCAGTCACACGTCGATGGACTCCGACGCGAGCTCGCCCTTGCGGAAAAGCGACGCGATGCGCTGGCCGAGAGCCGTTGACGATCGGTGTCGGCCCGTCTCTTCTACCGGTGTCTCGCAGAGGTCGCCGGAACAGCGCTCCTGGTGGGAATCGGCACGGGCACCATCGTTGCGGCGGGGAACGCTGGCGGGACCCCCCAATGGCTCATGGCCATCGCGTGGTTCGCGGCGGTCTTTGTCCCGATAGCGCTCTTCATTCGTGTCTCGGGCGCGCACCTGAATCCCGCCGTGACCCTGGCCCTCGCGGCCAGCGGTCGCGTCGCCTGGGAAGAGGCACCTCCCTACTGGATTTCGCAGTTTGTCGGTGCGTTCGCCGCGAGCTTCGCCGTGCTCGCGACGCTGGGGGGCGGAAGCCACTTAGGTGCAACGCTCGTGGCCAACGGCGACATCGTCCGAGCATTCGTGGGCGAAGCCGGATTCACGGCACTGCTCGTCGCCTCGGTGTTCGTCCTTTCGGACCGGGGTCAGGGCAAGTGGAGATGGCGTATCCTCCTGCCTCCGGGTGCCGTTGGCATTTCTACCTATGTGATTGGGCCTTGGACCGGGAGTTCGCTCAACCCCGCCCGGACGATCGCCCCCGCGCTGCTAGCGGGCGCCTACACCGACTTGTGGGTCTACCTGACCGCGGTTCCGCTCGCAGCGGTGACGGTCGCCCTCCTTTGGCGACCCCGCTCAGTTGATTTGGCGGACCGTGGGATGGGACGGATCGATTCGACCCACTAACTTCCGACCGAGGCGATGAGGGCGTTCAACCGCAACCGCGCTCGAGCCGGAGCACCGGAAAAACCAGCCGCGGGAGGGTTTTGAACGAGGGGTTCCAGGCCCTTCGCTATAGGAGACGCTTCGACCGCTCTTCCTCGTCCTCGAGGACGAAGGCGTCCTTCTCGCGGATCACCCCGAGAATCTTCCGCGAGTCGTCCACGACGGGGATCGCACGGAACCGATACTTGCGAAACAGCTCGAGGACCTGGGTCCACTTCGTGCGGGGGGATACCACCACGAGGCCCTGAGTCATGATCTCGTCCAGCCGCTGCATCGGGTCGGCCTGGAGTAGCTCGTTGATGTCGACGACTCCTCGAACGTGACGGTCCGCGTCGATCACATAAATGTACATCGTGACGAGGCACTTCGGAGCCTCTTCGCGAAACCGCACGAAGGCGGCCGCGACCGAGAGCTCCCCGGGGAACTCGAGGAACGTGCGAACTGCGATCGTGAGGACGGGCACATCGTGCTCCTGTACGATCTCACGGACCTTCGTCGCGGTCTCGCCTCGGAGCATATCGACCAGCGCGCGAGCGTCCTCGTCGGGAAGTATCGAAACGATGTCGGCAATCTCCACGGGCGAGAGGTGGACGATGATCTGCCCCAGCCGGGCGGCCTCCGTGTCGGCGATGATCTCCCGCTGCACTCGAGGCTCGGTCGCTTCGAGAGCGTGGGCCGCGGCCTTCGAATCGAGGGCGTTGAAGAGGGTGAGACGCTCTTCGCGACTCAGCTCCTCCAGGATGTCCGCTGCGTCCTCCGCAGGTATCTTGCCGAGCGCATCTCGTGTGACGGTGAGCCGCACGTCGCCCGCCGTGCTCGTGAGGTCGGGACCGACGGGCTGTACGTACTTCCAGGGGATCCGCTCCTCCGGGGAATGGTTTTCGGAGACCGAGGCGGCGACCTTTCCCCACAGGCCGAGACGACGCCGGCGGGCCTCTTGGCCGATCAGCGCCGCGACCACGAAGAGCTGGCTACCGACTGTCAGCAACTGGATGTCGTAGACCACGTCGATCCCGAGGCCTCGGGTATCGAGGATGCGCTTGTCGAGAATGCGGTCCCGAAGCAGGAGCAGGTCTCCCGGGTCATCGACCTCCTCGTACGGGGTCGTGTCGGGAGGGTCCCGCACAACGGTCTCCGAAGCGTCCATGCGAACGACCTGAGGCCAGGGTACTTTCAAGGGCGGCCGCCCGAACGGGCGACGAACGAGTAGGTGGGTTACCTCAGCGTACTTCGGGTCGTCCACGAAGACGAAGTCCTGGAGCCTTCCAAGCGTCGCCCCCGCCTCGGTCCGGACCTTCTGGTCCACGAGCTCACTGACCCGAAGGTACTGCGATTCCTCGAGCTCGTGAAGGAGGGTAGCAGGGGTCGCCGTCTTGCTCCCGTTCGACCGGAGTGGAGATGCCATCGGTTGCTCCCGTTCGCTATTTCCTCTCGCGCCTCGACCCGTTCCCGCCCATGGTGTGAGAATGTCCCTCGTTGCTCCCTAGACTCCCAGTCGGGAAAGCAAGGAGTAGAGCAGCAGAGCCACCAGGGTGAGCAGGTAGACGCGGAGAAGGACCAGGACAGCCTTGGTCGCGCGCGTCAGTCGGATTCGAGGGACAGCGTAGGTTCGGTTGATCTCTCGGATTTTCGCGGCTGCGTTGTGGAACAAGCTCATGCGCCTTCAACCTCCGAACAATTTGGGTAAGATGGTCCCGACCGCATACAACGTCGAGAGGGCGAGGAGCACGCCCACGATGCTCCCCGCCATGATGTTCTGCGCTCGCGTGTTCTTGTAACTCCCGACCAGTTCCTCCTGGTTCAGGAGCACGATCAGGAACACCAGCGCCGCCGGCAGCAAGGTCACCGCGATGACCTGAACGAAGAGGGTAATCACCCCGAGCGGGGCCCCCGGAATCAGGACGATGCTGCCCGCGATGATCATAATGCTCAGACGGAAGACGTTGAACCACTTCGCCTGGCCTAGTCGGTCGTTGAGGGAGTGGGACCAACCGAAGACCTCCCCCACGGCCCAGGAACTGGCCAACGAGACGGAGAGCGCGCCGATCAGGCCCGCGTCGAACAGCCCGATCGCAAGGATGGTGCCCACCCAGGGATGCAACGGCATCAGGAGGGCGGCCGCCTCGCCCGCGGACGTCAGGCTCATGTCCCCGCCGAAGAAGATAGTCGCGATGATGATGAGAGCGACCGCGGTGACGACGGTGAAGGTAGAGCCGATGGCCGTGTCCCACCGCGCGTACGGCACGTCCCGCTTTTTGAGACCCTTGTCGACCACCGAACTCTGTTGAAAGAAGATCATCCAAGGTGCGATCGTCGTTCCGATCGTGGCCATGATGAGAAAGATGACGGGACCCCCCAGCCCTTCGGGGAAGCCCGGCATCACGCCTTGTCGGAAGATGTTGCCCACATCGGGATGGATGAAGAAGACCACCGGAACGTAGATCATGTTCACGGCGCAGATGGCGAGGACGATCTTCTCCCACGTCCAGTAGCGGCCGTTCACCAGCATGAGCATGATGAACGTGATCACGACCACCTCCGTGAACAATGGCGGAATCCCGAAGACGGCCATCGCCATCGTCATCCCGATGAACTCGGTCGTGATCGTGAGACAGTCGGTGAGCGTTAGGTCGGTCAGCGAAAACCATCCCCAGAACGGACCGAACGCTTCGAAAATCGCCTGGGCATGGCCGCGTTTGGTCATAACGCCCAAACGCACCGTCATTTCCTGACAGACGTACGCGACCGGCCCGAGCAGCAAGACGATCCAGATGAAACTGTACCGGTAATACGCCCCCGAGAGCATGTAGGTGGTGATGCCGCCGGCGTCGTTGTCGGCCACCATCACAATGACGCCGGGGCCGATGACCGCGGCGAGAATCGCGAGCTGCTTACTGAACCGACGGTACCGGAAGTAGAGCCGGGAGACGACCCCCATCCGGGCCGAGCTCATGACCGAGTTCATGGCGCCACTTCCGCCCGGTCAATTGAGCCCCTGACTCTCCCCGCAGCGGGAGGCAGGCTCCGAGCACGGACCGACGATTCGCATGCCTGGCATATACCCCACCCCCCTGGGGGGGATAGGTCGCCAGGGGGGTTGGGGTTTATAAAGTCACCGATGGCGCGGCTGTTGGGAGAGAAGGATTAATCCGACCGGATGACGTCCCCCGGATGGATGCCCGATTCCTCGCAAGTCGCCCTCCGGGACCGGCTGGTACTCGCCAAGGGCCACGTGGAGGGAATCATCAAGATGGTCGATGACGGTAAGGACGATACCCAGGTCCTTCGACAGATCTTGGCCGTGCACGCCCAGCTCGAGAAGGCCTCCGTGATGGTCCTCGAGGGTATGCTGGAATCGTTCATGGATGCGCCCAAGACCCGCCGCCAGGAGATCCTTACCCAGATTCGAGAAAGCCTCCGGGACCTGACCTGACGGCCTTCCGGCCCACCCGGTTCATCGAGATCCCACCGGACCGGTCCTGGACGGCGGACTAGTCGTTTCGCACTCCTATTGGGAAGGCGCCCGTCACATCGGTTGATACCGGGGTTTTGAGGGGGCATCAGCCTCGGGAGGCTTTGGCTCGGATCCCTCCGCGCTTGCCGGAGGGGGGTCGACGAGCATCCCAAGTCAGGGCCACTTTGCAGAACTCGGCGGAAGAGCACCGCCGGGACTCTACAGGTCGGACCTCGGATCGTAGACCGGTTTGTCGTACGCGAACTCGACGCGCTGGCAGGTCGAACAACGGAAGGCCCGGAACCGTGGATTGCGACCGAAGAACGTCAGCGCGGCTCGAGCCAGCGGCACCGCTCTTCCCTGATCTTCAAGGCCCCTTCCCTGGGGTGGTCCCTCCAGCCATCCGATGGTGGTCGGAATGTTGTCCAGGTACAGGGGCAGGCGAGCACCTCCGGGCAGACCGATCACGAACCCTTCCTCCCTGGGGGTCCCGCAGTATGGGCATTCGCGGGAAGCACCGTGTATGGAGGGGAGCGCCATGTCGGGCTTCTCAAAGTCCGGTCACTTATCAGGTGAGCGAGTGCGATTCGACCTCTAAGCTGATGGTGACGCCCGCGTTTCGGACGGGTTGAAAGGAAAATCAGCCGCGGGAGGGAGTTCCCCTTTGGTTCAAGTCCCTACCGTGACGGTGTGTCCAATCTGCTCCTTTCTATCAGGGTCTCTTCCCAAGCGCCCCACCATTCGCGGGGGGGGGCATGCGACCAGGATCCGCGTCTGGTCGGTAGTCCGGAGCATCATCGGGCCCCCGACAGTAGGCGGGTGAGAGCGGGCCCGTAGGCCTCAGCAACACGCTCGCGGCTGGCACTCGCTAAAGGTTCCAGTTTGAGGAGGTAACGTGCGATTCCGAGACCCAGTAGCTGGGAGACGATGAGTCCGGTAACGATGCTGTCGTGGCCCCCGCGGTCACGCACCTGCAGGCGGAGCGGTGCGTCCTCCGACCAGAGCTGGGTCAGCACAGGACGCAAGTGAGACCCGGCGATCGCCCCCTGAAAGAAGGCCTCAAAGGACAATCCGTAGGAGCGGGACTCGCACTGCTCGAGAAACGCCTTGACCAGCGCGGTTCCGAACCTCGGAGAAGTCGGTGAACCGAGCGCTCGAAGGTCGAGGAATTTCTTGAGGCCCTCACTCCCCATCTCGTAGAAGAGTTTCTCCTTGGAACCAAAGTAGTAGAAAATCAACGCCTGATCGACGCCCGCACGCTCAGCAATCGCTCGGAGAGTGGGTGCCCGACGTCCTGCGTGGGCAAAGGATTCCTTGGCAGCCCGGATGATCGCGGCTCGGGTGTCTCCATCGGCCTTCCGTCGACGACCGCGCTTTCGAGAGGCGGGCATAACAGTTCGAGCGGAATAATTCAGCAATACTTGAAATAACCCACTTCCGATGAATCACCAGGGCTGGATCACAAGCCGGGCCAGCTCGCCGTATGAGGTCGCACATGTCAGAGTCAATCCCCCTGGGACGTTCCCCCGTCCGAATCTCGCCTCTCGGCGTCGGTACCATGTCGTGGAGCGGCGAGGAAGGCCGTGGGGCTTACGGGGGGACGCGACCCGCCGATGAGGAAGCAGCCTTCCGAGCGAGCCTAGCCTCCGGGGTCACTCTGTTCGACACGATGGGCATGTACAGCCGCGGAAAGTGCGAGCGCAGGGTCGGCGAACTATCACGCGGAACGAACGCTGTCATCGCCACCAAGTTCCTGCCTAGTCGCTTGGTCCCGCCAGCCTTCCCGTATCTGCCGAGTCACCTTCCGAAGCTTCTGGACGCAGCCCTCGCGCGCTTGGACCGAAGCACTGTCGACTTGTATCAGCTCCGTACGTTCGGCTTCGTCCCGATCAAAGCATGGATGAATCGGCTCGCGGACGCGGTTGAAGCGGGCAAGGTGCGGGCTGTCGGCGTATCCGGCTTCACGGAAGAGAAGTTGAGGGCAGCCCATGCGGCCCTCGAAGCCCGCGGGATCCCGCTGGCTTCGATTCAAAATCAATACTCGCTCCTCGACCGTGGTCCAGAGTTCAACGGGGTCCTCGACGCATGCAGAGAGCTGGGGGTCACCCTGATCGCGTTCAGTCCGCTCGCCCTGGGGGCACTCTCAGGAAAGTATCGACCCGGCCACCTTCCCGACGATATGCTTCGGCGTCGTATGGCCGGACCGTTCCGATCAAACCGGATTGCTTCCACCTTCCACGTAACCGAGAAGCTGGCAGCTATCGGCGCGTCGCACGGGAAGTCGGTGCCTCAGGTGGCGTTGCGTTACCTCATCGAGCAAGGGGCTGTTCCGATCCCGGGTGCCAAGAACGAGAAGCAGGCTCGCGACAACGCAGGCGCGCTGACGTTCTCGCTTTCCGGCAGCGAGATGAACGAGTTGCGCGATGCGACCAACAGCTTCGTCAAGGGTCGGACGAGCTCCACAGCCGCCGCTTCGGTTGCTTAGTAGAATCTACGGAAGAACTTCGGGACCTTCCAGAGGTTCCCCTCGAGGACTGACGGTCGAAATCGGGGAATTCTCAGGACCCTCGCCGTGTATTGGTTCGATCCTTCGAACAATCCGCCGCGGCCGGAACCCACGCTTTGGTTCCATTCCCTCCGGTCTTTTTCTCCCGACGTTCTCGAGGGAAATCAGCCGCGGGAGGGATTTGAACCCTCGGCCTGCTCCTTACCAAGGAGCCGCTCTACCAGCTGAGCCACCGCGGCGTCAGTCCAGCCTTTTGGTCGCGCGCTTATGCCGCTTTCCCTTCGACCGTCGAGCGCCGTCAGCCTCCCACGGGAGGCCGACCGACACGGTCTCCCAGTCCTTACGGGCTACCGCGGGGGGCGGCGGCCGTTTCTCGAGGAACGCGCGCATGCCCTCACGCTGTCCCTCCGTGCCGAACAATCGAGCCCAGAGGTCGAGTTCGTAGGCGAGGCCCAAGTCAATCGCCGGGTCGAGCGCACTCAGGACTGCGTACTTGGCGGCGGCGAGGGCCACGGGAGGCTTCATCGCCAGTTCTTCGGCGAGCGTGAGCGCGGCTCCCACGACGTCGGAGGGGGGCACCACGCGGTCGACCAGACCTTGCGCGAACGCCTCCGCCGCCGAAACCGGACGGCCCGTGAGGATCCAGCGACGAGCCCGAGGGGCCCCAATCCTTCGGGGAAGTCGACGGGTCCCGCCCCACCCGGGCATGACCCCGAGGTTGATCTCGGGCTGTCCGAATTGGGCGTCCTCGCCCGCGATGATGAAGTCGCAGGCGAGACAAATCTCGCATCCGCCTCCGAACGCCACGCCGCGCACCGCCGCGATCACGGGCAGGGGCAGCCGCTCGATCTGGCGGGTAATCGCCTGGCCACGACCGCCGTGGACGCGCGCTCGCTCGGGGTTCAAATCGGCCATCTCGCGGATGTCCGCACCGGCGGCAAACGCTCGCTCGAAAGCGCTCCGAATCACTACGACCCGGGCTTCCGGGTCGTCTTCCGCCTCGGAGAGTCGCTCCGACAGCGCTTCGAGCACCGGCCGAGAGAGAACGTTCACCGGAGGCGCATCGAGCGTGAGGACGACGGTGCCTCCTTTCCGCTCACTGTGCACGAGCTCGGGCGGAAGAGCTGCGGCCATTGGCGGGCGCGACCTTCGCCGTCCTATTTATGTCGCGCGGCTTCGCCCGCTTCGTGAAAAGTGTCGTTACGACATGGTATGGGACGTTCCTCCTCGATGGCGAAGAGGTGGTCCGGGCGATTTCGGCGCCCTCCGAGCCGACGGGCCTGGCGGAACGAGCCCATCTCCGCCGGGATGGTTCCCTCACACCCGAGGAGGCGGAACTCCTCGCGGGGAGCGATTCGGCCGAGTGGCACACTCGCGATCGACGCTTGGCGAGCCGTGGTCTCCGCTACGACCCGGACGCTCCGCTCACGGTACCCGGGCCATCCCGGGAGCCGGACCGAGACCGCCTGTCCGTGGCGCTGGTCGCGGACGCGGAGCGGGCGTTGGTCGCGTCGTGGGACCCATCGGTCCACATGCAGGAAGCCGTGCGCGCCGGCGTGGATTTGGACCGGGTCCGGAACCTGATCGGCGAACGGCTCGGGAGCTGGGTCTCCCACGATTTTCCGGACCTCGACCCGGGGGACCACGCTCGAGCCGCCCGCACGGCCTCCGAAGGAGGGTTCCGGCCCGGTTTCGGCCCTGCCGACCCGGCCCTGCTCGAAGCACGACGACGTCTCGGTGACCTCTACCGGGCCGTGACCGACGCCCGCCGGTCCTTGCAGGACGCCGTGGCGGCCTCCTCTCCCGTGCAGACTCCCAACCTCTCGAGCCTTCTCGGGCCGGAGCTCTCCGCACGAATCGTCGCCCAGGCGGGAGGTCTCGACCGACTCGCCCGCCTCCCCTCCAGCACGGTGCAAGTGCTGGGCGCGGAACGAGCGTTCTTCGAGCATCTGCGGGGCCGGGCACCCCCTCCCCGTCACGGGCTCCTGTTCCTCCATCCGGCCGTGCAGTCCGCCTCCCGAGCGGAGCGAGGGAAGCTCGCTCGGGCGCTCGCGGGCAAAGTGGCCATCGCGGCCCGCCTCGACCGGGCCGGGGCCTCCGTCGATCCCTCGCTCGCGGCGGCATTCGAGGCCCGGCGGCTTCAGCTGCGGACCCGAAAAGAGCGGCCCAAAGCCGGTCCGGGCGCGAGAGCGAACCCGGTCAATCCTTCCACTTGACGGTGCAACCGGCCACCGGCAATTGGGCCGGGGAGACCGGAGCGCCCGCCAGGGCCTGGTCCAACGCGCGGGCGAGGTAGCGATCCGTCGCGCGCTCCGGATGCTGATGGTCGTTGTCGATCCGACCTTGGAAGAGCAGTTTCCGATCGGGTCCGAACAACATCGGGTGCGGCGTCACGAGGGCACCGTAGGCCCGCGCGACCTCCTGGCTCTCGTCCTGCAAGTACGGGAATGGATACTTCTTCTCCGCGGCCCGTCGGACCATCAACTCCAGACGGTCCTCCGGGTAGGCCCGGGCGTCGTTCGGATTGATGAGCACCATTCCGACCCCCTTCGGCTGGTAGTGTCGCCCGAGCTCGATCATCCGGCCCTCCCACGCCTGAACGTACGGGCAGTGATTGCACCAGAAGACTACGAGCATCAGCCGACGGTCGGAAAACTCAGCGAGTCGGTACGTCTTGCCGTCGACCCCGGGCAGGGCGAACTCCGGCGCGGGGTCGCCCGGGTGGAGGTGGAACTCGGCTAGTTCGGCCATGCGGGTACGAGAGCCGTCGGCTTCTTAGCCTTTCGAGGCCCCCCTCGAGAGGGAGGAACGCCCATCTCCGCGACAGCGCGGGAGGCGCACGATGCGCCTCGCCCACCGGGACTCACCACCTGGGTCGACGTCCGGGTGAGCTGCATCGACGACGTCCGGACGGACGAGGCGATCCTGCGGCGGGGCGTGCCCGCGGTGCGGGTCGCGGTACTGAGCGACCGGGCCGTCTCGTACGGTGTCGGCGTTCGGCCGGAGGCTCCCTTCCTCGCCCGCTCCGCCAAGGAGGGGGTGACGACCGTACGTCGCGCGTCCGGAGGAACCGGACTTCTGCACGCCCCCGGTGACCTCGCTTGGTCGGTCGTGCTCCCCCGCGGCGACCCGCGGGTAGGTCGGGACTTCGTGCGTGCCTACGCGCGACTCGGGGAGGGCGTGGTTCGCTTCCTCGCGGAGCGCCGCATTCCGACCCGTTGGCAAGACCCTCCGGGGTCGGACCCGGAATACTGCCTTCTCAGCGCGCGAGGCCTCGTCCTAAAGCACGGAGAGCAGGTCCTCGGAGGCGCCGCTCAGCATCTCGCGGGCGGGGCGCTCCTCCACCATGGGATCCTCCCGCTCGAACTGGACCGGCCGCTCCTGCGGCGTCTGTTCGGCCTGTCGGCCTCCGCTGCGCAACGATTGACCTCGCTCCGCGAGCTCGGGGTGGAGGGAGCGCCGGAGCCGCTCGCGTGGCGGCTCGCCGCGACTCTTTCGGACACACTGTCGGGGCGCTGAACGCGGCCGGGGCGGGTTCAGGATTTCGGTCGCGACGACCACAACGCCTCGGCCGCCGCTTCCCCGTCCCGGCGGATCGTCGTCCAGTCCCCTCGGGTGAGGGCACGGTGTCGTACGACGGGGACACCCTCAACGTAGACGGAGTCGACCGCCTCTTCCGCGGCCGAATACACGAGGTGGGAGACGATCGCTTCCGGCCGGGCGGGCAGCAGGGTCGGGTGGTCGAGGCGAAACAGCGAGAAGTCCGCCCGTTTGCCCGCCTCGAGCGACCCGAGGTCCGATTCGCGTCCGAGGAGGCGCGCGCCATCGCGCGTCGCAAGGTCGAGGAGCTCCTGGGCCGACAGGACGGTGGCGTCCCAGCGCTGGTTCTTCTGAACGAGTCCCGCGATGTGCATCTCGCGCAGCATCGAGAGGGAGTTGTTGCTCGCCACCGAGTCCGTTCCGATCCCGACGGTCGCACCGGCCGCCCGGAGCTCGACGACCGGGGCCATTCCCCCGGAGGCGAGCTTGAGGTTCGAGCTGGCGCAGTGAGCGATTCCGACCTCGCGCCGGGCGAGCAGCGAGATCTCCTCCCCCGTGAGCCAGACGCAGTGGGCCGCGACCGACCGGGGTCCGAGGAATCCGATCTCCTCGAGCCAGACGACCGGGCGTCGGCCGGTCTTCGCCTGGTGCTCATGGACCTCACGACGGGTCTCGGCGAGGTGGTAGTGGACGAGGGTTTGGGTGCGGTCGGCGATTTCTCGAGCGGCGAGCCAGGTCTCCTTCCCGCAGACGTACACGCCCTGGGGCGCGACGAGCGGGGTGACGAGCGGGCGACCCTTCCACCGGTCGATGAACGCCCGGGCGTTGTCGGTCGGCTTCCCTCGCTGGGTCGTCAGCTCGGGGTCCAGGACGGCCCAGCCGAGGAACCCCCGGACGCCCAGCGACTCGACCGCCCTCGCGACCGCGTCTTCGAAGTAGTAGAGGTCGAGGAACGACGTCGTCCCCGAAAGGAGCATCTCCGCGATGCCCGCTCGGGCGCCGGCCTCAACGTCCGATTCGGTGCGACGAGCGTCCACCGCGAACAGCGTCTCGAGGAAGCCCGCCAGCTCCCGGTCGTCGGCGATCCCTCGCAGGACGCTCATCGCGACGTGGGTGTGCGCGTTCACGAAGCCGGGGACGACCGCGAACCCGGTGGCGTCAACCTCCTCCTCCGCCCGCTCGGCGCGGCCACCGACCGAGGTGATCCGGCCCTCCTCGACCCGAAGGTCTCCCGGACCACGCGGCGCGCCGGGTCCTGGGTCACGAGAAGTCCGCCCCGCAGCACGAGCGAACGGGGCGCGGCGCCGGTGCTCACGACGGTCGGGACTCGGTCCGCTGTTAAAGCCGTTCCTTCCGAACGGCACCTCGGAGCGAAGAGGGAGGCGGTCGGCGCGCGACGGCGAAGCCGCCTAGATGTCGAGGTTGGTTACCTCGATGGCGTGCTCCTGGATGTACTGACGACGGGGGTCGACCTCTTCGCCCATCAGGATCTGGAACAGTTCGTTCGCTCGACCGGCGTCCTCGACCGTGACCTTGAGGAGCGTGCGGGAGCCGCGACGCATCGTCGTGTCCGCGAGCTGCTCCGCCGTCATCTCGCCGAGTCCCTTGTAGCGGTTGATCGTGACGCCCTTCATCCCACCGAACTCGGTGAGGAGCTTATCGCGTTCGTCGTCCGAGTAGGCGTACTGGACGCGGCTCCCCTTCTGGAGCCGGTAGAGCGGAGCCTGCGCGATGAAGACATGGCCCTCGGTGATCAGGGCCGGCATCTTCCGGTAGAAGAGCGTCAGGAGGAGCGTACGGATGTGCGAGCCGTCGACGTCGGCATCGGTCATCAGGATCACCTTGTGATACCGCAGGCGGCTCATGTCCTGCTCGTCGCCGATGCCGATCCCGATGGCGGTGATCAGCGCGCGGATCGCGTCGTTCTGGAGCATCTTGTCGAGCCGGGCCTTCTCGACGTTCAGGATCTTGCCCCGCAGCGGAAGCACCGCCTGGAATTCCCGGTCCCGGCCCTGCTTCGCGGTGCCGCCCGCGCTGTCGCCCTCGACGAGGAACAATTCGCATTCCGCGGGGTCGTGGGAGTGGCAGTCGGCGAGCTTCCCCGGAAGTCCCCCGCCCTCGAGCAAACCCTTGCGGCGCGTGAGCTCTCGGGCTTTGCGCGCGGCCTCGCGGGCCTGAGCCGCTTGGACCGCCTTCGAGATCAGCGCCTGGCCGGCGGCGGGATGCTCCTCGAGGAACTCCGCGAGCTTCTCGTTCACGGCGCTCTCGACCTGGCCCTTCACTTCGGAGTTCCCGAGGCGGGCCTTCGTCTGGCCCTCGAACTGCGGTTCGAGGACCTTCACGGAGAGGACCGAGGCGAGTCCCTCCCGCACATCCTCGCCGGTGAGGCCCTCCTTGTCCCCCTTGAGGAACGCCCGCTTGCGAGCGTAGTCGTTGAGGGTGCGGGTGAGCGCGGACCTTAGCCCCATGACGTGGGTGCCGCCGTCCACGGTGTTGATGTTGTTGACGAACGCCAGCGCGGTCTCGTTGTAGCCGTCGTTGTACTGAATCGCCACCTCGATATCGGTGGTGTCGCGCTTCGCGTGCAGGAAGATCGGTGGCGCGAACAGCACGTTCGCGCCTTTGTTGAGGTCCTCGACGAACTCGACGATGCCCCCGGCGTGGTGATAGGTCTCGGACGAGCCGTCCCGTTCGTCCTTGAAATGGATCGTCACCCCGGGATTGAGGAACGAAAGCTCCTTCAGCCGCCGAGCGACCGTCTCCTTCTCGAAGACGATCGTCTCGAGCACCGAGCTGTCGGGCTTGAACCGGACATCGGTCCCGGTGGCGTCGGACGCACCGACGACCTTGAGCGCCGCGACCGGCGCGCCGCGCTCGTAGCGCTGGAAATACTCGTGCCCGTCCCGGAAGACGTGGACCTCGAGCCACTCGGAGAGCGCGTTGACAACATGCACCCCGACCCCGTGGAGCCCGCCCGACACCTTGTAGGTGTTCCGGTCGAACTTCGAGCCCGCGTGGAGCACCGTCATCACAATCTCGAGCGCCGGCCGGTTGTATTTCGGGTGATTCTCGACCGGGATCCCCCGGCCGTTGTCCCGGACCGAGCAGGACCCGTCGGGCTGGAGCGTGACCTCGATCTCGGTGCAGGCCCCGGCGAGCACCTCGTCGATCGCGTTGTCGACGACCTCGTAGACCAGGTGGTGGAGGCCCCGGGCGTCGGTGGACCCGATGTACATCCCGGGGCGGCGGCGTACCGCCGCAAGACCCTCGAGTACCTGGATGGAACTCGCGTCGTACACGGAGCCGTTGACCGCCTGCTGCACCATCGGAAATTGGGTCGGAAATCGCCCTGATTTGAGCGAGCCGGGCGTGCGTTATAACGCTTGGGTTTCGGTGGAAATTGACCTCGGAAACGACCCCTCGGAACGGGGGGGTTTCCGGCCCCTTTCGTCGACCCCGCGGGGCGTTGCCCGGCTCTCGGAACAAGGCCTATTACCCCCGCCACACTCGGTCGGCCGGTCCGCATGTCCGAGGAGACGGCCGAGACCGGGACCAACCATCCGACGGAGCCGAGCGAGGCGGCCAAGGCACCGGCCGAGGCAGCGCCCGCTCCGTCGGAGGATTGGGCGACCCGCTACAAGTACCTCCTCGCGGACTTCGACAACTTCCGCCGGCGGGTCGAGCGGGACCGCGAGGCGATCTCCCGGCAAGCTCGCGCCGGTCTCGTGCGCGAGCTGCTCCCGATTATCGAGGCGTTCCGCGTCGCCCACGAGGCGCTCGCGCACCTTCCCGCCTCGGACCCGACTCGCAAAGGACTCGACCTGCTCGACCATGAGTGGACCACGTTCCTCAAGCACGAGGGAGTTGAGCCGGTCGCGACCACCGGGCGACCGTTCCGGGCCGACGAGGCCGAGGCGGTCGGCGAGGCGGCTGCGGACCACGACCATCCGGACGGCACCGTCGCCGAGGTCGTGCAGCAAGGGTACCGGTTCTTCGGGGGCCTCCTGAGGCCGGCGAAGGTGGTCGTCGCCCGTGCTCGCGTGCCTATGGCGGAGGAGGAAGTGCCGAGCGACGACGCCGGCATGATGGAGTGACCGATGGCCGAGCGAAGCTCCGATATCTCCGGGTTCTACAAGCGCACCATCGCGGAACGTCGCTCGTTGCTGCGGGAGTGGGCTCAGCTCACCGACGACGAGCTGCGCGCGTACGAGTTCCCTCCGGGGATCGACCCCGGAACCGTCGACCGGATGATCGAGAACGTGGTCGGCGTGATGCCGATGCCCCTCGGCATCGCCACGAACTTCCGGATCAACGGACGGGACTATCTCGTCCCGATGGCGATCGAGGAGCCGAGCGTGGTCGCGGCCGCGTCCAATGCCGCCAAGGTCGCCCGCGCGGGCGGGGGATTCCTCGCGCAGACGACGCCCCCGGTGATGATTGGGCAGGTCCAGATCCTCGATGTCCCGGACCCGGCGGCGGCGCGCCTACGCATCCTCCACCACCGGGACGCGCTCCTCGAGGCGGCGAACGCGAAAGACCCGGTGCTCATCAAGTTCGGGGGCGGGGCCAAAGAGCTCGAGGTCCGCATCGTTCCGTCGACCCGGGGGACGATGGTCGTCGCCCACCTTCTCGTGGACGCCCGGGACGCGGGCGGCATGAACGCCGTCAACACGATGTGCGAGGCGCTTGCGCCGGAGTTCGCACGGCTCACGGGAGGGCGGGTGGTGCTCCGGATCATCTCGAACCTCGCGGTCCACCGACTGGCCCGGGCCCACGCGACGTTTCCGGCCGAACTCCTCAAGACGGACACCGCCTCCGGACCCGAGGTGGTCGAGGCGATCCTAGACGCCTACGCTTTCGCCCTCGCCGACCCGTTCCGGTGCGCGACCCACAACAAGGGGATCATGAACGGGGTCTCCGCGGTCGTCGTGGCGACGGGCAACGACTTCCGGGCCATCGAGAGCGGAGCGCACACCTACGCGGCCTGGAGGGCCGCCGATGCGGGAGCGGTGGTTCGACCCCTCACCACGTACGAGAAGGACAAGGACGGGAACCTGGTCGGCTCGATCGAGATTCCGGCACCGGTCGGTCTCATCGGGGGTGCGACCGCAGTCCATCCGACCGCGAAAGCGAACGTCAAGCTCCTCGGGGTGAAGTCGGCCCGTGAGCTCGGGGAGGTGCTCGCCTCCGTCGGCCTCGCCCAGAACTTCGCGGCGCTACGGGCGCTTGCGACCGAGGGGATCCAGCGGGGGCACATGGAGCTCCATGCCCGGAACCTCGCGGTAAGCGCGGGGGCTCGCCCCGACGAGGTCGACCGCGTGGTGGAGCGACTGGTTCAAGGTCACGAGGTCCGCTTCGACCGGGCGAAGGCGATCCTCGAGGAGCTCCGAGCGGGCCCATGAAGGTGGGAGTACTCGCTCTGCAGGGAGACGTTCCCGAGCACCTTTCCGCGCTCAAGACGATCCTCCCGGGCGAGGACGTCGTCGCGGTCCGCACCCCGGTCGAACTGGCCGAGGTCGGGGCCCTCTTCATGCCCGGCGGCGAATCGACGACCATCGCCCGGTTGCTCGTCCAGGGGGCCCTCTGGAATCCTCTCGGGGAGCGGATCAAGAACGGACTCCCGGTGCTCGCCACCTGCGCCGGGCTCATCCTGCTCGCCCGGGAGCTCGTCCCGGGCCTCTCCGGAATGGACCCGCCGACGTTCGGTCTTCTCGATGTCCAAGTCCGTCGGAACGACTACGGCAGCCAGGGCGAGTCGTTTGAGGCACCGATTCACGTGCAGGGACTCGAGGGCGGGGCGTTTCCGGGGGTATTCATACGCTCCCCCAGGATCCACTCGGTCGGCGCCGAAGCGACCGCGTTCGCGTGGCGTGGCGGCGAGGTCGTCGGGGCTCGCGCGGGCGTGATCTGGGGACTCGCGTTCCACCCGGAGCTCTCGGGCGACCCGAGGTTGCACCGGATGTTCCTCGAGGCGGCCCGTTCGGCACAGCCGGAGGTTATCGCCAAAGCCCCGCGAGCGCGAGCCCAACGACGATAAGGACGGCGGCCCCGACCAACGCGAGCATCCAGCGAGCCCGGCGGGAGAGCCCTCGCCACGACCCGAAGACGATCGGAATCGTGCCGATCAGCACGACACCGCCCGCTCCGCTCGACCCGGACGCGGACGCCCGAACGGCCTCGGTCGGTGTGCGCTCTCCTTCGGGCCCGCCTTCGACCGCGGCGAACAAGAGGGCCACGAACCCCGCGATGATGAGGACGACGCCCAGGAGAAAGTCGACGGAGTCACCCGAGACTACCGGCACGATGAGAACGAGCGAAACCGTCGCGCCGCCCCGGATCACCGCCAGCACCACGAGCACGATGCCGGCGACCCAAAGCGCGGCCGCGGCGATGAGCGACGCCTTCACGGGAAGGGAGAGCGTGCTGCCGGCTCTTTCGAGTTGCGCCGCTCAGTGGTAGGTGTCGAACCGGTACGGCTCGAGCGGCAGCTCCCCGAGCGCCATCAGGAATTCCGGCGGTGTGAGGACCGGTTTCGGATAGTTCGCGCTGTCGTCGAGCGCGATTCGGGGGCAGGCCGTGCAGACGTACGCGTCGAACGCCCGCCCTTCGAGATCGCGCCCATCGAGGCGGTCGAAGAGGAGAATTTCCGCCACCCGACCGCGGGCCCGGGCGCGCTCCTGGAGGGCGAGGGCGGTCGGGCTCCGGTTCTGTCCGGCGAACGTGGAGACGAGGATTCCCCAGCGATAGGCGTCGCGGACCGCCGCGACAAGGAGCTGGCGCCGACGAATGAGGGCTCCCCGGTCGACCGGGGGCTCGAGGGCGCCTTGGAGCGGGTCGAGGGCATGGACCGGTCGGTCCACGGCGAAGGCGAGGCCGATGGGGTGGAATTGTCCGGTGCCGAGGAACAGGTACGCCTCGACATTCGGGGCCACCGCCTCCGCCCCGGTGTAGTTGCAGCCGAGGGCCTGCGCCGGATAGGCGAGGCGGCGGTCCCCTACCCCGACTCGGACGTCGTATCCCTGGCGCCCGAGCGCGTCTCGCAAGGGCTCCACCAGGTCGAGGTGCTGGACCGAGGCCACGAGGCCGAGACGCCGCGGGAGGCCCGCGGCGACCACCATGCGGGCGAGGGATTCCGGGTCCCCGCTCGGGTCCCGCATCTCCACGAAAAAGGTGCGGCGGGTGAGCGGCATGTTGGGGATGGGCGCATGACCGAGAACAACCGCCAGGTCGGCGCGAGGCGCTTCCGCGTCCGTCGGAACGTCACAGGCACCGAAGCACGGGCGTGCCGCGAGGTCGACCGGGACACCGGTCTCCGCCCGGAGACGGTCCGCTAGGTCGTGCGCATTCCGGACCAGCCCGGCGGGCACTTGGAGGACCACCCGGTGCGGGGCCGACTCGCGAACGGCCCGGAACAATTCCGGCCCCACCGTTGCGAAAGCCCGGACGGATGGAGGAGTCTTCGACCGCTCCCCATGGTTCATGGCCATTGGGGGACGACCGGACCCCCGGGCTAAACGTTTGGGGGCCTCCCGATGAGGACTGGGGCACCGCCCGAAATTAGGCCGCCGCGGTGGTCGTGTTGGTCGTCGCCAGACGTCGGAGCCGCCGGCCACCGAGCGAGTCGCCCGCGCCTCCGACGAACCCGCCCGCGACCCCGCCGGCGTGATGGGCGCGCCTTAGGCCACCCTTTCGCGCAACCGCTCCACGGCGGCCCGGTTGTCGTCGAAATGGAGGCGGCGAGCCGCTTCCTCGGGCGTGACCCACTCCGCGGCGTCGTGCTCGGCGCTCAAACGCGGCTCGAACGACCGCGGGACCCGTACGCCGAACGCGTGCAGGCGCCAGGTCTCGCCGTTATCGGCCCGGAACGGGACGGCCCAGTCGAGGTCGATGAGAGCTTCCGGGGGGCACCGAAGGCCCGTTTCCTCGTCGAGCTCCCGGCTCAGGGCGGAGCGAAAGTCGGCGTCCTTCGGCTCGACCTTGCCGCTCACCGGCACCCAAAATCCTCCCCGGGTCGGAGGGCGTCGGAAGAGGAGCAGTTCGAGGGGCGGTGTCGCGAAGAGGTAACCTTCCACGCACTCGCGGTCGATCCGGCCGGCGGGGGCGGACACTACCGGGACCGTGACAGGATCTGGAGGATCGCCTCGGCGGGTTCGCCCTTCGCTTGGAACAGCGCCTCGATCGCTTCTTCCCGCGAGACGTTCGCCTGCTCCATCACGAGCCGGATGTCCTCCTCGGGCGGCCCGGCCGGGGCCGCCGGGGCCGGCGCGGCTCCGGCCGATGGCCCCGCCGCGGTCCGGGGCCGGATCTCGGGCGTACCGACGACCTGGTAGGTACGGACCCCCTGGACGGTGAGGATTGTGACCTCGGGGGCGCGGAAGACGTGGTCCTTCGTCTTCGTCCGAACGACGACCTCCTGAACGTCGGGGACCGGCTCCGTGCTCATCCCCATCCGTCGCATCATCATCTCCATCTGTCGTTGATTGCGCGGTCCGCCGGGCATCATCGTCGCTGCCTCCTACTCCTCGTCGTCGCCGCCACCGGACACCGCTCGAAGCTTGGCTTCGAGGTCCGGGTCCTCGGAGGTCACGTCCTCATCGAGTTCGACCGACGAGCCCCGGCGTCGACCCCGGCCGCGCGGGGCCTCGCTCGCGCGACGAGCCTGCGCGGCCAAGTCGTCGAGGAGCCCGACCACGCCGGCCATCAGATTCCAGCCGGTGTGGGACGCGTAGAAGATCCGGCCCTGCTCCGTGAACAGCCGGGCCTCGACCGTGAGGTCGTTCGTCCGGTGCGTTCCCTGGGGCGCGAAGTGCAGGGTGAGCAGCGTCGGGCGGACGTACCGGGCGATCCGACGGAGGCCTTTCGCCACCCCACCGTCGATCTCGGCCAGCAACCCGGGGTCGACCGACCCACGGAGGCCCGTGATCTCAACGTAGACGTTCTCGATGCCGCCGAGCGTGGGTCCCGGTCGCGCACGCGACACGGCGAAGCTGAGGAGGTCGGCCTGCCCGACGACGCGGGTGGGCCGGCCACCCTCGACCACGAAGACGCTCGAGACCTTCTCGCGCGTCATCGTTCGAGCTGCCTCGAGCGCGCTCGCCCCCAACGGCACGGTGATCGCGGGTGAGCGCATGATCGAGCTCACCTTCACCTCAAGGGCGGATCCGCCGGCCCGCGCGTCGCGCTTGCCGCCGACGGTCGGGCGCCAGAGCACCTCGCCGAGGTCCGAAACGCCCACCGCCCCCACGACCCGGCCCTTTCGATCGACGACGGGGATCGGATGGTCCTCGAGGACGCGGAACTGCGTGATGAGGGCACGGCACGGCTCGTCTTCGCGAACGACGGTCCCGGTGGAACGCGCGACCTGTTCGACGGTCGGGCCATCGCCCGTACGGAACACGGCGAGGCCGGGCATCGCTCGCACGAGGTCGCTACGGCCGATGACGCCGAGCAGCTCGCCGCGGTGGCCGACCACGGGCACGCCCCGTAGACCGGTGGAGAGGAGCTGCTCCGCCACTTCCCAGAACGGCGTCGTCGGCAGGATGAGCGGCGGCAGCACGACCAAGTGTTCGACCTTGGTGGTGAACGCCCATCGACTTCGGCGCGCGATCGCTTCGAGCGTCACCATCCCGATGAGCCGACTGTTCCGCAGTACCGGGATCTCGTGGATGCGCCGCGAGCGCATCAGCCCGAGCGCCTTCGAGATCGGCGCGTCGTGGGGAAGCGTCACCGGACGAGCGGACATGAGGTCGCTCGCGGTGGGCCAAACGGTCGGCATAGGAGGGGGGCACCTAGAGGGGGGTTTTTGAAGCCTGCGGGTGGACGGGACGCGGCGTCAACGAAGGTCGTGCGCCATCTGGTAGCCGTTCTCGCCGTCCGAGTAGTACGTCCGCAGGAGGTCGACCACGCCGAACTGGTAGCGGGTGTAGAACCGGATGGCGGTCGCGTTCGACACGCGGACCTCGAGCGTGATCCGCCGGAATCCTCGCGCGCGGGCCCGGTCGAGGAACGCCGACATGAGGAGCGTGCCGATCCCCCGGGAGCGCTGGCTCCGCTCCACCGCGAACATGAGGATCCTCGCCTCGCCTTCGACCTGGTTCACCCCGAGTAAGAACCCGGCCGGGACGTCGGAGGCGTCGGCCGCCACCAGGAACCCGCTCGGCCACTCCATCGAGAGGGAGGTGTAGAGCGAGGGGTCGTAGTGCTCGTGGAGCGCTTCCGCGACGATCGCCCCCACGAACGGTAGGTCCGTCGGCCGGAACTCCCGGAGCGTCACGGAAGGTCGCGTGTCGGGTGCCGGGGCGTACGGGGGGCCCGCCGCGGAATCAGCGATACATCTCACCCGGCCCTTCCGGCTCCGCGTGCTGCATGCTCGCCATCGACTCGCGCGTCTGCTGGAGCGTCTTGCGGACCTCGGCCTCGATCTGGCGAGCCTTGTCCCGCAGCGGTTTCGTGTCGAGCACGAGGAGGGGGACGAGGGGGTTGATCGTCTCGATCACCTTCGCCGCGGCGCGGGCGTCCGGATAATCCTTGTGCGCCTGAGCGACCAAGCAGAGTACCGGCGTCGTGCGCGCAATCGCCCCGAGGAGAAGACCGCCCGAGAGACCGGTCACCACCCCGCTCGCGGCGTCGAAACGATATTTCTCGAGCAGGGGCGCGGCCGCGCGGTTCGCCATCGCCACCACCCGTGCGTCGCCGCGAGATTCGCCCTCGATCGGCTGGCCCTCGACCGCGACAATCAGCTGGACCCCCTTCGCATCCGCCCACTCGAGGAGGGTCCGGCCGATCGCGTTCAGGAGGGCCGGGGGAGGTTGAATATCCGAGAGAACGACCAACAATTGGTCGCAGGAGCGGTCGACGCCGCACACGAGCTTGCTCGCGTAGAAGCGAACCGGGGCGTTGACGATACCTTCCTCCATGATGACGGTGGGCGGAAACTCTTCGCTGATCATGTACGCCACGAGCGTCATGTCGAGCGAATGGACCAGGTACGACGCGGCGACCGAGCCGACGAGGCCGTGCGTCGGGAAGCCGACCACCATCATCGCTCCCTGGAGCGGCTCGTCGCGGGTATCGATGATGCGGACGTCCGACATGGTCGTGCGGCTCGTTCCCGGGGTGGCTCCCGGGGAGAGCCCACCCCGCCCGCGTTTATTCGGCTTTGGGCGTTAACGACCAGGGGGGCGGTCTCCTTTTAAAGCGGGTCGGTGCATGATTGAAGGGCGTTCCATGAAGGTTCTCGTCACCGGGATTGATGGCTACTCCGGCTGGCCGCTCGCGCTCCATCTTCTCGGACGGGGCCACGAGGTCCTCGGCATCGACAACTTCGTGACCCGGCGGAGGGTGCAGGAGGTCGGCTCATGGTCGGCGACCCCCATCCCTGCGTTCGCGCGCCGCCAGCAAGCCGTGCGCGAACTGCTCGGCAAGGAGATCGGCTTCTACCGGGGCGACCTACGAAACTACGAGTTCGTCCACTCGGTGCTCGCCCGCGAGAAGCCGGACGCGGTCGTCCACCTCGCGGAGCAGCGGAGCGCGCCGTACTCGATGATCGACGTGCACCACGCGGTGGCGACCCAGGTCGAGAACATCACCGGGACCCTCCATCTCCTCTACGCGATCCACGACACGTCGCCGAAGACCCACCTGGTGAAGATGGGGACGATGGGGGAATACGGAACGCCCAACGTCGATATCCCCGAGGGGTTCTTCGAGACGGAGTTCCGCGGCCGAAAGGACATGCTACCGTTCCCGCGCCAGGCCGGTTCGTGGTACCACTGGAGCAAGGTGTTCGACTCGGGCGATGTGATGTTCGCTTCGAAGATCTTCGGGCTCGCGGCAACGGACGTGATGCAGGGGGTCATCTACGGGATCCGGACACCGGAGATGACCGACCGTCGGCTGCTCACGCGCTTCGACTTTGACGAGACATGGGGCACCGCGCTCAACCGGTTCATCGCGCAGGCGGTGCTCGGACTCCCGATCACGGCGTACGGCAAGGGCGAACAGAAGCGCGGCTTCATCGCCCTCGAGGACTCGATGCAGTCGCTCCGGCTCGCCGTCGAGAACCCGGCCGCGCCGGGGGAATACCGCGTCTTCAACCAGTTCGACGCCGCGTACTCGGTGAATGAGCTCGCGGAAACGGCCGCACGCGTGGCGAAGGAGTTCGGCCTCGCACCGGTGATCGAGCATCCGCCCGACCCGCGGGTCGAAGCCGAGCAGCACTACTACCAGCCGATCCACGAACGCCTCTACGCCCTGGGCTACCGCCGGACGCGCGAGCTCGAGGAGGTGGTCCGGGAGATTTTCCACGACCTCCTGCATTACCGCCGGCGCCTCGAAGCGCGCAAGCACGTCGTTCAGCCGACCGTACAGTGGCGCTCGGTCGACAGTCGTCCGGCGATCGTGGCGCGCCACGCTCCAACGTCGCCTCCGTCGTCGACGGGCCCGGGAGTACCCACGTCCGAGAGCCCGCCCGCCTAAGGCGCCCATGGAAGCGGTTGTCACCTTGGCGGGTGAAGGCACCCGCATGCTCCCGTGGAGCCGCGGGCTGCGCAAGGAGTTCCTCCCGCTCTACGACCGCGGGAGCAACGGCACCCCGGTGCTCAAACCGGTCGCGCATCTCGTGGTCGAGTCGCTCGTCGCCGCCGGGGCCTATCACCTCACGATCGTCCACCAACCGCGCGACGCCGAGTCGCTCCGCAGCTACTTCTCGGTTGACTCCGCGTTCCTCCGCCGTCACCGTCACCAGGGAGAACGGCTCACGGAGACACTCCGCCTATACGATACGCTTCGACGCCTCCGGATCTCGTATGCGGTGCAGGACCGGCCCCGAGGTTTCGGGGACGCGGTAGCCCAGGCGAAGAAGTTCGTCGGTGGACAGCCGTTCTTTCTGCACGCGGGCGACGGGGTGCTCCTCGAGTCACGCCGCGGGACGCTCCTGCGGGCGATGGGAGCGTTGCTCGAGCGCGAGGACCTGGACGCGGTGCTGCTGGTTCGGAAGGTCGCGGACCCGCGACGCTACGGTGTCGTGGAAGGACGGGCCGGCCGGTCCGTCGACGGGCTCCGGCGGATCGACGTGGACGCGATGGTCGAGAAGCCCCGGCGTCCCCGCTCGCGTTGGGCCGCGACGGCGGTCTACGCCTTCCGCCCCTCGATCTTCGCGGCGCTCGAGAAGTACCGTCGGGAGGAGCACCCGCCCGAACTCGAGCTCACGGACGGGATTCGGACCCTTCTTGCCGAGAGGGGCCGGGTCGCGAGCCTCGTGATGAGCCCACGGGTCGGTGAGTGGTGGTCGGTCGGCTCGCCCGAGGGGTTCCGCCGGGCGCTCGCCCGGACCCGGGTCATCGCCACGCGTGCCCCCGCCGAACCTCACCATTAAGATGCGTCGGGGCCTTCCGGGAAAAAGCTCGCCAGCCGCGACGCGTACGAACGGCGAGAGGGTACCATTCCGATGAAGCGCCAGATGGTGGACATGCTCTCGGAGCTCGTGAAGATCCCGAGCGACCCGTTCTCCGACAAGCAGGAAGTGCTCGACTACGTGCAGTCGTTCACCGACCAGATCCACATGCGCAACACGCTGTTCGGTGACCCCCAAGCGCCCGCGCTCCTCGCCGAGTTCGGACAGGGCGGGGTGGTCCTTTCGGGCCACCTCGACACCCCGCCGGTCGGCGACTACTGGAGCTTCTCCCAGAGTCAGCTCGCGAGCGGACGGATGTACGGCCGCGGTGCGGCCGACATGAAAGGGACCGTCGTGGCCATGCTCGACGCGGCCCAGGACCTCGTCGCGCGGAAGATCCCGGTGGTGCTCGCATTCACCACGGACGAGGAGACCTCGATGCAGGGCGCCGCGGCGCTCGCGAAGACCCTGCCGCTCCGACGGGCGAAGGCGGTCGTGGTCGGGGAACCGACGGGGCTCCGCGTCGCCTACGCCGAGAAGGGCGTCCTCGACCTCGCCATCGAGACCCGGGGCAAGGCGGCCCACGGCGCGATGCCCCACCTCGGGGAGAACGCGATCGGCAAGATGATGCGCATCCTGCGCGGGCTCGAGTCGTTCAAGGGACGCATCGCGCACCCGGAGCTTGGCATCGTCACGCTCAACATCGGCACGTTCATGGGCGGCACCCGGATCAACGTCGTCCCGAACAAGTGCACGTCGGAGGTCGACATTCGCTTCCCGCCGCCGTACACGCCCGACCAGCTGTACCACGAGATCGAGGAGCATCTGCGCCGGATCAAGACCCCGTTCACGCTCCGGCGCATCCTCACGATGCCGGCCGTGCAGATCGACCCGAACTCCGATCACGTGAAGCTCCTCCGCGATGTCGCCCAGGCCGAGACGACGGTGCTCGTGCACGCTTCCGAGGCGGTCCACTACACCCAAGTGAACCCGCGCGTCGTCATCTTCGGCTCCGGCGAGGAGGAACTCTCCCACCAGGCGAACGAGTACGTCAAGATCGAGTCGGTCGCCCGCGCGACCGAGGTGTACAAGAAGTACGCCCAGCGGCTCGCGGCGATGCGCGGCTTCCCGTAGGTCGGACCGTCCCGACGGCGTCCGGAACGGGGAGGGTCAAGTAAGGGGAGCGCTACTCGCTCGGCGTGAAGGTCGCCCAGCTCGCGACCCGCTTTCCCCCCGGTCCGGGCGGAGTCGAGCAACACGTCGCGGAGATCGCCCCCCGCCTCCACGCGCGCGGGCACACCGTCGACGTCTACACGAGCGACCTCTACCGGGAGTTCCCCGCGATGGAGCGACTCGCGCCGAGCGTTCCGCGCGAGGAACGGTTTCCCTGGGGGAACGTCCATCGCCTCCCGGTATGGTCGCTGCCGGGAGAGCTTCACTACACGTTCTTTCATCACCTCCCCGAGACGCTCGCCCGGGACCGACCCGAGATCGTCCACGCGCACACTTACGGGACGAACCAGGTGGCGGCGGCACATCGCCACCATCGCCGGTACGGCACGCCGTTCGTCCTGACCGCCCATTTCCACCCGATCTGGTCGATCGAAGGCGGATGGCTCCGACAACGACTCCGGGGCTTCTACGACCGGCGCATCGCGGCGGGAGTCGTGCGCGACGCGGCCCGGATCATTGTGCAAACGCGGGAGGAGGAGCGGTTGCTGCGGGAGCTCGGCCTGCCGCTGCCTCGTCTCGAGATCATCCCGCCGGGTTATCGGCCCCTCCCCCCGCCCCCGGCCGGGGTCGGTTCGTTCGCCGAACGGTTCCGGATTCCCGGACCGTACGTGCTGTTCGTGGGCCGACTCGCCTCCAACAAGGGGTTGCTCGACCTCGCCCAGGCGTTCGCGACATTCGCCGCTTTGGACCCCGCGAGCCAGCTCGTCGTGGTCGGCGAGGACGGTGGCCAGCGCTCGAACTTCGAGGCGAAGGTCCGCGCCCTCGGCGTCGCGGGTCGGGTCCACCTCGTCGGGCACGTCGACGACGATGCTCTCCTCGCGGCCGCGTACCAGGAAGCGCGGCTCACGGTGCTCCCGAGCGAGTACGAGGCGTTCGGCCTCGTTCTCCTCGAGTCGCTCGCCGCCGGCACCCCCGTGGTCGCCTCCCGGGTCGGCGGGATCCCCGAGGTCGTCGACGACGGTAAGGCGGGCCTCCTCGTGCCACCGAAATCGCCCGCGGCGCTCGCGGAAGCGCTCGGACGACTTTGGGCGGACCGGGACCTGGCCCGTCGCCTCGGCGAGTACGGCCGTGACCGGGTGGTCCCCCGATTTAGTTGGGACGCGCTCGCCGACCGGCTCGATGCGCTCTACCGGGAGGTCGCAGGTCGGTGAAGGTCGCGCACGTCCTGCTTCGGTTCGATGCCCCGGGCGGGGTCGAGACGAACGTCCGCGAGGTGACCCGCCGGCTCCGCGCGGCGGGCGAGGAGATCGAGGTGTTCGCGAGCGACCTCTACGACGAGGGTCGGTGGGAGCGGCGGACCGGTTACGCGTCCTCCGTGGACGGCGTGCCCGTGCACCGGTTTCCGGTGCGGAAGCGGCTCGTCCCCGGGCTCACGATGCCGATGATGGTCGGCCTGATCGACGCGCTGGCCGACAGCGGCGCCGAGGTGATCCATGCCCACTCGCACCGCTACGGCCACGTGCTCGAGGCGGCGGCGGTGGCGGAACGGCTTGGAGTCCCGTTGGTGGTCTCGACCCACTACCATCCGGCGGACCGACGCGAGCCCCCCTTGAAACGCGGCCTCCTGAGAGTGCAGGACATCGTCTTCGGGATGACCGCCTACCGCGTGGCCCGCGCGATCGTTGTGCAGACCGACCGGGAGGCCCGGTTGGTCAGCGAATTCGCGCCCCGCGCCAAGCTGCGTACCATCCCTCCCGGAATCGACCTCGCCGCATGGTCGACCCCCGAAGCGGACCGGTCCGATTCGCTCGGCCTTCCTCCGGAGTATTTCCTCTTCGTGGGACGCGTCGCGTCGAACAAGGGGCTTCCGACGTTGCTGGACGCGCTCGCCCAACTCGACCCGTCCGCGCGGCGGCCGCTCGTGGTCATGGGCCGGGATTGGGGGGAACGGGCTCACCTCGAAGCGCAGGCCCGGTCGCTCGGATTGAACGGTCAGGTCCGGTTCCTGGACCACGTGGACGCGCCGACCGTCTACCGCGGCGTGATCCGGGGAGCTCGCGCGCTCGTCCTCCCGTCCGAATGGGAAGCGTTCGGCCTCGTCCTGCTCGAAGCGATGGCCGCGGCGACTCCGATCGTCGCGACCGAGGTCGGTGGGGTCCCGGATGTCCTCGACGGCGGTCGGGCCGGGCGGCTCGTTCCGTACGGAGACCCGGCGCGACTCGCGGCGGCGCTTCGGTCGGTGGTCGAAGATACGCGCGAGACCGAACGGTTGAGAACGGCCGGCCGGGAGCGCGTGCTCGGGTTCGACTGGTCGGTGACGGTCGACCGCCACCGGGCGCTCTATCGCGAGGTCGCGGGGCGCTGAGGGCGTCGGGCTTCGAGTCGGAGGAGCTCCGCCCCGACGCGGTCGAGGTCGGCGCTGCCTTCCGAACGGCGGGCGCGTGCCATGGCTCGGAACACCCGCCCTACGATTCCGACAATCACTTCGTCACTTCCTCGCCGTACTTCCGGAGGATTGCGAGTCCGGCTCTGATCGCCTCACGCGATGCGGCGAACGAGATCCTGAGGTGCCCTGCCCCGAGCGAGCCGAAGGCGTCCCCCGGGGTCATGATCACGCCGCGGGCGAGCAAGGCCTGAGCGATCTCGGTGCTCGAGCCGGGCCAGTCCACATGGGGGAACGCATAGAACGCTCCTTGGGGTGGCACGACCGCTAGCCCCGGGACCTTCGCGAGCAATCGGGTGACGAGCTCGCGGCGGGCTCGGAACTCTTTTACCATTCGCCGGAGCGCGTCGCTCCCGTTCGACAACCCGACCAGGATGGCGTTCTGGATGGGGGTCGAAGGACAGGCCATGATGTGGTAGTGGATCTTGTTGAGCGCCACCGCGAACGACCGGGGAGCGACGAGGAAGCCGGCGCGCCAGCCGGTCATCGCGAGGGTCTTCGAGAACGAATTCGCGATGATGACCCGGTCGCTCCGTCCCCAGAACGAGGTCGCCGGGTCGCCGTAGACGATCTCCTCGTAGACCTCATCGGAGATGATCGTGAGGTTGTGCCGGTCGGCGAACGCGACGATGCGATCGACCGTCGCCCGGGGGAACACGGCACCGGTCGGGTTGGACGGGCTGTTGACCACGATCGCGCGGGTGCGGCCGCTCACGAGCCGCTCGAGCTCGTCGAAATCCGGGAGGTACTTCTGCGCGGGACGCAGGCTGTACGGGACGGGAACCGCGCCGGCCAGACGGGCGTGCGGGGCGTAGAGCACGAAGCCCGGGTTCGGGACCAACACCTCGGTCCCCGGGTCGTAGAACGCGAGCGCGGCGGCCATCAGACCCTCGCTGCCACCGGCCGTCACGATCACGTTGTCGCGACGGGTCCCGGGGTCGAGCTCCCGGTACCGCTCGGCGATCTTATCGCGCAGTTCGGGGAGACCCGCGGACGGCCCGTAGTGGTTCCGGCCGTGGCGGACGGCCGTGCACAGCGCTTCGATCACCTCGGGGGGCGGGTCGAAGTCCGGCTCGCCGAGCCCGAGGTTGACGGAGTTCGGCGGGGCCGCCTCGAACATCTTGCGGATGCCCGAAATCTCGACCTCGTTCGTGCGCTGGGCGACCATTCGGCCGAGGAGCGCCCGGCCGGTTCTTTAGTCTATCCCGTGCGATGGTGGGACGTGCCGGCCGGGGCCGTTTTAGGCGGCCGAGCACAAGGGCCATCTACCCGCTCGCCTCCGTCGTTCGGGAGGGGAACACAACGACCGTCCGAGTCGTCGTCGGGGCGCAGTTCGGGGACGAGGCGAAGGGCAAGATCTGCGACTTCCTCGCTGCCGAGGCGCGGTACGTCGTGCGGACAGGAGGGGGACCGAACGCCGGCCACTCGATCCATCTCCCCGAAGGGGCCGTCGTCCTGCACCAGCTCGCGTGCGGCGTGCTCCGTCACGGGGTCGTCGGCGTGAGCGGACCGGGGATGGTCATCCAACCCATGAAGCTCGACGCGGAGATGCAGGAGCTCGAGCGGCGGGGCCTGCTGCGCGGTCAAGTGGTCCTCTCGGACCGGGCCCACGTGCTCCTGCCCGTCCACGAAGTCGAGGACGCTTGGGAAGACGAGCTACGGGCGAGCAAGAACCCGAGCGCCGGGCTCGGCACCACGAAGAGCGGCATCGGCCCCGCGTACGCTGACCGTTCGGGACGCTGGGGGATTCGGCTCGGCGACCTCGCCCGGCCGGCCTTGCTCCGCGAACGCCTCGAGATGCTGTACGCGACGAAGACCCACATCCCGAACCTCCCGCCAATCGAGGAGCTGATCGCGCAGCTCACCGAGGTCGCCGGCCGGCTCGCCCCGCTCATCCGGCCCACCGAACCGATGCTCTGGGACGCCATCGGGCGGCATGAGCCGATCCTGCTCGAGGGCGCCCAGAGCGCTCTCCTCGACATCGACTTCGGCACGTATCCATTCGTCACGAGCTCGCACCCCACGAGCGCGGGCGCTCTCGTGGGGAGCGGGATCCCGCCCACCGAGGTGGACGAAGTGCTCGGGATCGCGAAGGCCTACTGCACCCGGGTGGGTGCCGGACCGTTCCCCACGGAGGATAGCGGGGAGCGGGGCGAGTACCTCCGTCGCGTGGGGGGCGAGCGGGGCGCGACGACCGGTCGCCCGCGCCGTTGCGGCTGGCTCGACCTCGTGATGCTGCGCTACGCCGCCCGGCTCAACGGATTCACCGGGCTCGCGATCACAAAGGTCGATGTCCTCGGAGGCATGGACAGGATACCGATCTGCACGCAGTACCTCATGCCCGACGGCTCGACCGTGCGCGGCGTGCTGCCGACCCAAGCGGATGACCTCGCCCGGGCGCAGCCGGTCTATGAGGAACTCCCCGGTTGGCCCGAGTTCCACCAGCGACTCAAGGACCGGGTCCAGCACGAAGGCTCGAGCGCCCTCCCCTCGGCGCTACGGCGGTACCTTGACCGGATCGTCGAGGAGACGGGGGTCCCCGTCCAATACGTGGGCTACGGACCGGGCCGGAGCGAGACGGTGGCGCTCGAGCTGCACGCTGGGCCCCCGCACCGCGCCTCGATCACGCCGTGGACCGGCTAGGCCGGGACCGTGGCGTTCGACCCGTTCCTGTACGTCGCCTTCCTCATCGGCCTGGTCGCCGGCCGGCTCATTCACTATCGTAGCCCTTGGGTCGCTCGAGCGCTCATCCTGACGGTGATCGTGCTCGTGGGGCTGCTCGGGGCCTCGCTCCACGACGTCGCGCTGGGCGAGCTCGCCGTGACGATTCCCGTGGCCCTCGGGTTCGCCGCGCTCATCCTCGGGCTCACCGCCGGCATCGTGCTGCTCCTCGCTCGAGTCCATCCGGCTCCTCCCCCGACCGAACCGAGTGCGGAGACCCGGGACCGGTTCCCTCTCAGCCTGGTCTTAGCGGCGGCCGTGGTGGCCGGGTTCGGCGTCGGTCGGCTCGTCACCTTCCCGACCGGGGACGCCATCGAAGGGGCGCTGTACGTACTGCTCGCGCTCGTCGCCTTCGACTTGCCGCTTTCCGCGAAAGGGCTACGTGGGGTGTGGGTACCGCTGACGAGCGCGGTCGCGGGAGCCCTCGTCGCAGGGCTCATTTTCGCCGCCGTGTCGGGGGTCGCGCTCCCCGTCTCGATGGCGACGGTACTTGCCTTCGGTTGGTACACGCTCGCCGGTCCGCTCGTCCTCGCGCGGGCCGGAGCGCTCCTCGGCCTGCTCGCCTTCCTCACGAACTTCCTGCGCGAGAACCTCACGATGGTGTTCGCGCCGATAGTCGGTCGTCGGCTTCGGGGCGAGGGAGTCACGGCCCTTGGGGGCGCGACCGCGATGGACACCACGCTCTACTTCGTGACCCGCTACGGGGACCGAAACGCCGGCAGCCTGGCGCTCGCGAGCGGACTCGTCCTCACGGTCGCCGCGAGCCTCATTCTCCCGCTCGTGCTCGCGCTCCCCACGTAGGTCGAATCCCTTAAGGATGGCCGCCGTTCGGCTCCGGCGTTGGGCTCGTGGTCCAGCGGTTACGACGTCGCTCTCACACAGCGAAGACCGCCGGTTCGAATCCGGCCGAGCCCACTCGCCCGCCGTGAACTCACTCGCTCCGCGAAGCGAGCGAACGGCGTGATCCGGTCCAACTACAGGCTGATCCCGTACGCGCTATCGGCGAACGGACCCTCGCCGGTAAGGAGCAACCCGTAATTGTCGGACGTGGGATGGGACGAGCCGATGTCGACGTAGATGACCATGCCCGCCGTAAGGAGCGTCTGGGAGTTCCCCGCCGCGGAGGACGTCCACTGAGTCTCCTCCGCCCCGACAGAGTAGACGAGCACGGTGCCCTCGGGGTTGACGATCGCAAAGCCCACCGTGGTCGTGATCGGGGTTCCGTCCGAGAAGTTCTCGACGCTCAGCTCGAAGTCCGCGGGCGTGATGTTCTCGGAGGCAGAGGTGATCGGCAGAGTATAGCAATAATCTCCACTGTTGCACCCCTGGGAGGCGATCGTCCCCCCGCTCCCAGGACCGACTTCGAGGCCCGCCGATCCGAACGATATGGCCCCCGCGATCCCCGTCGATGGAGGCGGGAGGCTCGAGCCGCACGTAGTGTTCAGGACGCCCGAGGGAACGATGGACCCGGTGGTCGCGTTGACAACGGCGGTGAACTCGTAGCCGCTCGTCGACGAAACGGAACCGAACGGGACGTTCGGGCAGGTCGACCACATGATATCCCACAACGGCTCGAGCGTGGACTCGTTCGAGAACGTGATCCCTCCGATGAGGTCCATCACCAGCGAGACCCCGGTCGGATGGGCGCGAAGGAAGTTCGTGCCCCCGGCGGCGGCCGCCGCGGCGACCGCGGCCGGGCTATCGATGACGGACGTCGAGATCCCGTGGAATTCGTCCAATCCGCTCGTGCAGCTGGCGGGCAGTTCGATGGCTAGCGGTATCTGGCCACCTACCTCGAACACCGCGAGCTCGCCTCCCTCGGTGTCAAAGTACGCGAACAGCCACACGGGCGCTTGCCCGCTCTCGAGATTCCCGCGAAACGCCGGGATGGTGATGTTCGCGGGAACGGTGCCCACGAGCGTGACCGGGATGCAGCTCACGTTCCCGGTCGACCCGTTGTAGGGCAGGAACGACGCGTTGGCCAGCGCTACTCCGACCGCGTCGAAGAGCGACCCACCGCCGTGAGCCGCGGCGAACAGGTCGGCGACAGTCCGGGCCGACGAGAACGTCGGCCCCGTGTCGTGGGGGGACGTACCGCTCGAAGTTCCTCCGCCGGGGGCGCCGAGGAAGACCGCACTCAGGACCAGGGCGGCGGCGATCGCGATGACCGAAGCGAGCACGGGCGTGGACCGAAGACGAGGACCGGGAGGGGGGGTAGATGGTGGCAGGGAAATCGATGCCGTGCTGGGAGAGGTGGGGGCAGCGGACCGGACACTGTCCGGCATGGTGATTTCCAGTAAGGGTGCCACCGCCACTTCAACGCTTCGGACCCGCGGGTGTCCGAGCGGGGCCGGGCGACCGCCGCTCGGAGAACGATTACCCCACGGCGCTGCCGATCGCGAGACCAATCAGGAATGTGGCCGCCGCGCCCATGCCGATCGCCAACATCTCGAAGCCGCTGCGCACGAACGACTGCAGCGACGATAGCGCGCGAAATAGTCCGGCGAGGAAAAGAGCGATGGCGGTCACGACGACCGAGGCGATGATCGCGTCCGGTATCGAGAGCAACAGGTAGGGCAATAGGGGCACCGTCCCCGCGAGGGCGAACGAGAATCCCGTGAGCAATCCCTGCCGGGCCGGCCGCTCGTTCTCCTCGGCGGATGGCCCGTACCGTTCCGATACGAGGACCGAAAGGAACCGGTGGGGGTCTTGTTCCAGGCGGGCGACGGCCTGGGATGCTTCGTCCGCGGAGAGTCCCTTCGCTTCGAAGGCGCGTGCAAGCTGCTCGCGCTTCGTTTCGGGAGCCACGGCGGCGGCCTCCCCCTCCATCCGCATCTGCGCCTCCCGGGCCTCGTGTTCCGCCTTGACCGAGACGTACTCGGAGGCGGCCATCGAGAGCGCACCGGCCACGACCGAGGCAAGTCCTGCGATCAGTACGTCCACGTCGGCTCGAGTCGCCCCCGCGACACCGGCGGAGAGGGCCACGATGCTGGCAAAACCGTCGATCGCCCCGAGGAGCAGACTGCGGAGCGAGCTCCCGGACTTCGCCCCCGCCTCGCGCGCCGCGTTGGACGTCTCGATCTCGTGGGCAATCTCGTCGGGAAGAAGCGGTTTGAACACCGCCGCCGCGTCCGGGTCCTGCCAGCGGCGCGCCTGGTCCCGGTATTTGCCGATGCCGTCGACCTCGCCGCGGTGGACCAGCGGCAACACGATGCCGACGCCCAGGAGGCCGGCCATCACGACCGCGAGACGGTGTTCGATGCTCCGTTTCTCCTTCGGGGGCGTTCGACCGAGCTTCTGGAGAAGGCCCCCCCACAAGGCGGCGTGGCGTTCTTCGAACCGGGCGAGTTCCTCCAGGAGTTGGGCCCGGGCCGGAATGTGGTCCCGGGCCGCGAGCGAACGATACATCCAGAGGCTCGACCGCTCGTCGAGGTAGTTCGCCTCGATCTCGTGGATATCCGCCTCCGTCCAGCGGAACGGCGGAGCCGGAGCGGCCGTGGAGGCTCCCACGGCGTATCCACCTCGTCGGCGTAGATAGGACCATCGTCCCTCCGATTGCCGAGCTCTTCCCCCGAGCCGAGGGAATCGACCGGCGCCGCCGGAGAGTCGCAGAATCGAAGCCGCACGCATCGCCTAGCATGGTGAACCCGCTACGTTGGTTCTATACCCTCGAAAAACCGGTATATTCGTGGTCCGAGCCCTCCGGACGGGTCCTCCGGCGGGGGGTGGGGCCACGTAATCGGTAGAGGGTCCATGGTAGAGCATCATCTCGGCTGGCACGGTGGATTGGGGCTAGGCATCGGGTTCGTGGCCGCAGTACTGGTGATCGGCGCGTTGCCGGGGGCGTCGGCACAGTCGGTGTCGACTCAGGCCGCCCCAGCCTCGCTCCAAGTGTCGATCACCGTGAGCCCACCAACCGTCTCGGCCGGAACGCAGTTCAATGTCTCCGCCCAAGTCATGAACGGTAACGGTCCCTTCACGTTCACCTGGACCAATGTGCCCAACGGATGCAATCCCCAGCCGATGTCCTGGTGGCTGTGCTCGCTCAGCTCCCCCGGTCAATACTCGGTCAGCGTGACCGTAACGAACGGAACCGCTTCGGGCTCCGCGATGCAAAGTTTCACCGTCACGGGCAACAGCGGCAGCGGAAACGGCGGTCAGGGGAACTCCAATAGCAACAACAATAACGGGAACAACGGCTCGAACGGATTCAACCTCTCGGCCTTCGGCCCGCTCCTCTTCTACGGGCTGATCGGTGGGATCGTCGCCTTCGGCCTGCTGGTCGCACTGACGGTCGGGGTCATCATCATCGCCATCACCCTCCGGCGACTGCCGAAGCTACCGAAGGGGGGGATGATCTGCTCCGCGTGTCAGGCGACCGCTCCGGCCGGGTCGAAGTTCTGCCCCGCGTGCTCGGCCCCGCTCGGTCCGCCGAAGAAGTAACGCCCCGCGGCCGGCCCTCGTCTACGTTGCCCGAAGTCACTTTAGCGGACACGCCGTTCGAGGGGAGCGTCCGATGAGGACCGGCTCCCGGCTCAGCACGCTCGAGTGCCGGGCGTGTTGCACCTCCGTCCGGGCCGACGACCCGGTCGGAACCTGCCCGACGTGCGGGCACACGCTGTTTGCGGCGTACGACACGACGGGTTGGGACGGGAAATCGTGGTGGAAGGAGCTCACGGGCCGGCCCGCGACACTCTGGCGGTACCGCGAGCTGCTCCCCGTGAGGGAGACGGCAAGGATCGCGACCCTGGGGGAAGGCTTCACGCCGGTCCTCGACCTCGGCGATGTCGATGGAGCGTCCGGAGTCCGCGTCTCCGCGAAGGACGACGGGGTCATGCCGACCGGCTCGTTCAAGGCCCGAGGGATGACGGTCGCCGTCTCCCGTGCGGCGGAGCTCGGCCGGACGCAACTCTTCGTGCCCAGCGCGGGCAACGCGGGGACGGCGCTCTCCGCGTACTCGGCCCGCGCGGGCCTCACGGCGCGAGTCTATGTCCCCGAGCGCACGCCGGACCCGATCAAGCAGGCCATCCGCTCGTACGGGGCTGAGCTGGTGGAAGTGCCCGGAACGATCCGTGAGGCCGGAGAAGCGGCGCGGACGCGGGAGAAGGGCCGGGGGTCGTTCGACATGTCCACCCTCCGTGAGCCGTACCGTGTCGAGGGGAAGAAGACGATGGGCTTCGAGATCGTCGAACAGTCAGGCCCCGACGAGCTGCCCGATGCCATTCTCTACCCCACCGGTGGGGGCACGGGCCTCGTCGGCATGGCGAAAGCATTTCGCGAGCTTCGCGCGCTCGGCCTCCTCGAGCGGTCCCCCCGGCTCTACGCCGTGCAGACCGAAGGATGCGCTCCGGTCGTCCGCGCGCTCCGCGATGGCGAGGCCAAGGTCACCCCCTGGGTCGACCCCACCACCATCGCCCCGGGGTTGCTCGTTCCCGCCCCGTTCGCCTCGGAACGAATCCTCGAGGCCGTTCGGGAGAGCCGCGGGGGCGGGGTCACCGTGACCGACCGTGAGATCGTGGGCGCGATGCGTGAGCTCGCCACGCTCCACGGTCTTTCCCCCTCGCCCGAGGCGGAGGCACCGTATGCTGCCCTTCCGAAGCTCGTCGCGGACGGCGCGGTACGGCCGGGGGAGCGCGTGCTCCTCTATCTCACCGGCACCGGACTGGTCTACTCGGTCGACGAGCTGGAACGTTCGGTCGCACGATAGTCCCGACGGGCGGTAGGCGAACCGGGGCGGCTACTCTCGCAGGAGCTTGAACGCGATCTGGGAGTCGCCGAGAGCGATCGCGGACTTCACCCAGAGAATGCACAGCGATTCGAGTTCGCGGGAACATTCGATGCCGCCGATATCGAGGACGTTCGTCCAGCCGAAGTCGTGGAGGATCTTTTCGACCTTCTTCTTCGCACCCGCGTCGTTGCCGCAAATGTACATCGTCGGAGGCCCCTGCGGGAGCGTCGGGCGGAAGAACAGCGAGTTGCCGACGGTGTTGAACGCCTTCACGACGTGCGCCTTCGGGAGCGCTTGCTGGTGCACCTCGCCCGCCGAGGTCGTGTGGCCGATCGCGAGGCTCGGCATCCCCTGGGCCGAGAAGGCAAGTGGGTTCGTCGTGTCGATCACGACCTTGCCGTCGAAGTTCGATGGTCCGGCGAACTGGATCACCTCCGGGGTCGCCACGCCGAGCGTCGCGAGGACGATCACCTCGCCGAACGAAGCGGCCTCCGCGAACGTGCCGGTCGACCCTTTCCCGTGAGCTCCCTTGGCCCACTCGGCCGTCTTCGGGTTTCCGGCCGTCCGGCTTCCGAGGCGGACCTCGTGCCCGAGCGTGACGAAACCGGTTCCGAGGGCGGTCGCGACGGCGCCGCTGCCGAGGATGCCGACCTTCATGCGCACACCAATTTACGAGAAGGTATGAAGGCTCGCTTCGGACCTGGGTGAACTGCCATCCAGCGTCCGACGCCCGCGCACGAAATGGAGTGTCTTCAGTCGGTGGCAATCGCGGCAGACGGTCTGAAGGTTCGAGTACTCGAGCGCCGCGCCGCCCGCGGCGATCTCGACAATGTGGTCCACGTCGAGCTGGCGGGCCCGTCGTCGACCGTGGCAGATCTGGCAGGTGTACCGGTCCCGCAGTAGGACGTACGACCGGGCCGAGTCCCAGAAGTAGTGTCCGTGGAACTTCCACCGGCACGTCCGGGAGCAATAGGGGCTCCGATGGTTGTCGAGGGGCTTCCCGCACTCGACACACCGGCCCGCCCGCCGCGCTTCGGCTCGGCGGCGGGCGCCGTCCGAGAACCACGCAGCCGATAGGGAGACGATCCGCCCGTTGGGCAGGACCACGACGGAGGGGATCGGAGGGCTCCGAGCCGGCATGCGAAAGGAGCGCGTCGCGGGAGGCTCAAGAGCGTTCCCTTCCACGAGAAATCCGTGCCCGCTCCTCCGCTAGGTGGCGCGCCCCCTGGAAGGACCGACGCGACGCACGGTTTATGTCGGACTCTCTACGGGAGTGACGCATGTCGTTTCCGTTGGCGGACTGGATCGACGGGCACTCCGGCTGCCGCCACAATCTTGCGATCAGCGGCATGGTCGGTTCCATACCTCCCCCCACACCGACCCCCGCGGACGTTCGCCGCGCGGACGCGAACGAGCTCCGCAGGCTCCTTGCGGAGGACCTCCGCGTCGACGCACGGCGTTTGTTCTTGACGACCGGGGCGAGCCAGGCGAACTCGCTGGTCGTGCTGTTCCTCGCGCGCCGTCGGCGCGGGGGAGCCGGGGGGGCTTGTCGTGTTTGCCTACCGGAGTACCCGCCGCTCTTCGATTCCGCCCGGGAGGCCGGTTTCCGACTCACCGAGGAACCGGGCTCGGCGGAACTCGCGCTGCTCTCACAACCCCGGAACCCCGAAGGAGACCTCTGGGACCGGACCCGCGTGCTCGACTGGGCCTCGGGAGCGCGCTGGCTCTTGGTCGACGAGACGTTCCGAGAGTTTGCCGGCGCCCGCTCCTTGCTCGGAACCGACC